>JACCDG011350012.1_pt1 | contig 87273 bp, 92 predicted proteins | sample 7442471 | NCBI WGS metagenome assembly JACCDG01 (sample SAMN15323444, study PRJNA562643) | freshwater metagenome | isolation source: river surface water | place: USA:Blue River Watershed | collected 2017-08-17 | reverse complement strand
GTACTTTAACCGCCGTGAACTCAAAGGAGAGTTCCGCTTTCTGTACTTTAACCGCCGTGAACTCAAAGGAGAGTTCCGCTTTTTGTACTTTAACCGCCGTGAACTCAAAGGAGAGTTGCACTTTCTGTACTTTAACCGCCGTGAACTCAAAGGAGAGTTCCGCTTTTCGCACTTTAAAACAACACAGACAAACAAGTATCCAACGAAATGGAGACATACATGACTACCAATGAAATCACCACTTTCACCGGCACGTCGGCCACCCTCTTCTCGCTCTGCCAGTCACTTTTCGACACCGTTCTTTTGCATTCGAGCAAAGATGATTCGCTCTGGAATCATCGTCAGGAATCTTTCCGCAAGCTTTCCATGCTCGAATTTCTGGTGCCTTCGCTCTTCACTCCCAAGCCTTACGACATTGATGAGGAACGCCTCGAAGACGGGCGTTACCGTCGTCAGGTTATTCGCAAATTGAAAGCGCCGCGTCCCGGCAAATGGTCGCGTCAGTTTTTGCATATCGATCAGAGTCGTATGGAAGACGAAACGTATCGTTCTGAAATGGCTGCTGTTCTTGCTTACCGTTTCATGCTCTTTCTCACTCCCCTGAGTGACGAGATGCATGTGGTGCTTCCGCTCATCAAAATGTCGGTTGAAGAAATCGAATATGCACTCGACTCACTGGCACTCAACACGATCGATTCGGTCAATCTGGCTAAGCTTCTGCTTAATCGTTTGGCTAACAAATTGATCGATCAGAATCCCACTTTCATCAAGGTCGAGTCTGAGCTGAAGACAGAGATGAAGGCAATCGGCGATGAATTGCGCGCATCTATGAAAGAGATTGCAGACAAGCATCGCGCAGAATTCGGCGCAACGCTCGATGGCATTCTGTCTGAAGTCCGTCGCAGCGCTGATGAAGCCATCGCCGGCATCAAAGAGCGATTGAGCGAATCGGCCAAGCGTACGCAGGCAGTTCTCGACGAAGAAGCTCTCTATCAAAAAGAGAATGGCGATCCTCAAGCCGCCTTTTTTCGTGAGGTAAAGAAGCGCGAGGCTAAGGGCGACAAGCCCTGGCTTCATCACTAACCGCAGGAGGCATAACCATGAAGACACAAGATCTCAAAGTTCAGTATGAATGCTCGCACGCACCGCACTCGTGTGGTCAGCATTCAAGCTTTGCCGGCGGCTCGCACGAACCGAGTTGCTTTGAGCGCATCTATTTTGAAGAGGAGCAAAAGCGCTGCCTGAAGGCTCTCAAAGAGAGTCTTGCTAAGGGCAGACTTTCAAGTAATTCCAATTCGGATAAATCGGACAAGTAATTAGTCCGTGGCGATCAAATTCGTTTGAGGATAAAACCTCGACGAGTTTGATCGTCTTTTTTGCTTGGCGCTACTAATATCTATAGTATAATGCTGTAAAAAACTGTAGGAAGAAGAGTTCTGTTTTAAACAGAAACTCTCCTTCCACAGTCAACGCATTACGGCTACAGCACTGGCCACATGGGTCCGTTTGGCTTGCGCCCCGTGACCCAAATCTGAAGTGCCCAGAGGAGAGCGACGTTCAGAACGGCGAGAGGAAAGCCAAGCAGGAAGCTCGAGAAGAGAACCGTTCCCGGCACCACTCGACCGACCAGCCAGATGCTTACCATCACCGCGAGTACTGCGATGCCGGTGGGCACCGCAAGACCCGGCTCTTCAGGCTTGGACAGCTTCCAGACCGCCCATGCGAGCAATCCGAAGCTGATACCAGATACGATGCTCAACGTGAGCGCCATATCGAACACTTGGAAGAGGCTTTTCATTCCAAACGCTCCGAAGAGCGTTCCAAGAGCGACAACCAGTGCGGTCGACACCCAGAGGATGCCGAATCCGCGCGCAACAAGTTTCCACATATTTGCGGTCCTTTTGTTAGATCATGGAACCAGACGCGTCGATTTTCGCCATCACCGCCGAGTAATCGAGCGGACGTTTTGGAATCTTGATGCCGTAGGTGCGGACATCGAAACCGGCGACGTAGATAGCGATCGCCGCAGACAGGAAGAACGGCGCGTCGAGAAGATGCTCCGGCAGCAGTACGTCACCGAAGATGGCGAAGACGACGGGCAGTCCCAGCGCAAACGCGCAGGCGGGAACCGGAGCGTTGCATTTGCTCTCGTACGGGTCGCTGTGAAGAACGATCCGCGAGAAGAGCGCTGCGCAGAAAGTGCAGGCAGAGAGCCCGAAGGTGACGTAGAGGAACCAGAAAGTATCCGGAGCCACGCAGAGCGTCGTCAGCGTCGCGATGATGGCGATGCAGGTGCCGACGGCGGTGAGGTAGTTGCGGAAGCTTTGGAATTCGCTCATTTTTTCTCCGTGTCGTTTTGAGGAGGGTTTGTGATAGTGGCGATGTAGTCGAAATGTAGTTCCAGCGAACTGACCCTACGCGCTTTGGCGGCGCGTCGGATAGGTCCTCAGGTCATTGCGACTGATGGCGTAGATGCAGACAGGCATCGCACTGATGGTGGTGCCGCCGATGACATCGACCACATGCCCGATGCCGCCGATGGTGTCGGCGATGAACGAAAGCACTGCTCTCGTGTCGTCGTCGACCTCGTTCTTGCGCAAGAACGAATAGATCTGGTCGGCGCGAATGACGCCCGTGCCTGCGGTGTCGATGCGGCTGAACATAGCCAGACCGACTGCTGGAACGCGAGGCGCCATCAGAGCTTCGCGTTCCACCTGCTTGACGATCATCGACTGCATGGTCGAGGCGATCGTGCCGTTGACCACGAGTCCAACCAACGCCCAGAGAACGAGGCTGAACGGAAGGTTGAATTGGAGGTCGATGATGACGCCGAGCACGGCGCCGACGACAGCAGCGATGATGCTCGAAAGATCGAGACCACCAGGTCCGAACTCGCGACCGATGCTGAGAAACAAAGCCGGCACCAGAAGCGCCTGAACGAGGAAGCAGGAAGCTGCGATAAGCATTACTTCAGTCATGAGATTCTCCTTGTGAGAGTTGCGTGAAGATGAAAATTAGACGTAGAGCCATCTCTTGAACCCAAACGCGCATAGCAGGCTTACTTCATTCACCTAAAAGTGAAAGAAAAAGTCTGTTCGTGTTGATTGCGCTTGTTAGTTGGTAGTTTTCTTTTGTTTGGTTTAAAGAGATTGCTATTAAACTAGTTACTTGGGTTTATGAAACCAAGTTAAACTGTGAGCCTGATTTATATAATCAAGATAGGTGAGTCTTAAAAGCCACTAATAATCGATTTCTTATATGTGGAAAATTAGTTAGCGCAGCAGTGCTAGCTTGAAAGTCGTTCGTATTGTTTTTGATCACGACCAGCCAAATCGTAACGACCCTCTTTCTCGTAGGCTCTGGCACGCTGCAGATAAGCGTTCGTGTTGTTCTGGTCTAATTCAATTGCTTTGGTGTAGTCTTCAATCGAGCGCATGTTTCGGCCCAGGTTTGAGTTTGCCAATCCGCGCATAAGATAAGCATCGGCTCGATCTGGCTCTATGCTTAACAAAATTGTGAGGTCGGCTATGCACCGCCCGTAGTTGCGCAATTGAAAATAAATTTGCGCTCTTAGATTGTAAGATTCGCTCAAATCAGGTTCGCTATCAATAGCTGCATTCAAGTCGACAAGAGCTTCTTCGAAACGTCCAAGCGAAAGGTTGGATGTGCCTCGACCAATATAAGCAACCACAAATTGAGGGTCGAAAGTTAAAGCCATGTCGTAATTAGCGATGGCGCTTTCATGATCTCCTGCGCGAATATAATTAACCGCGTCGTTGAAAGCTTTTTCTGCAGGCGACATTGTTGGGGCTGGTGCTGGAGCCGAAACTGCAGCGACTGGTGGTTGAGCCTGCGCTGCTTGGGGCTGTGATTGTTCACTAGCTTGTGCAGATGCCTGCTCCATTTTGATGATTTTTTTCAATCGACTCAAGAGAGAATGAATTTCAGTTTTCCACTGAATCATCCCGTCTGTTCGTTCCCACAGTTCTTTTAGTTCAGAATTAGAAAAAATGCGCTCAATAACTTCCACAGCGGCAGAGACTAATTCTGGCGCCGATTTGTAATTATTTCTTCTGATCCACATTCCACATTCTTGTGGGTTGTCGGGAGCGCCGACACCATGCGAGAGCGCCACCATTTCGGCTGCTGCTACTGCACGCTCGGCATCTTGAGCGTCCACAAAAGATTGCGATTGGACTACAACTAGAAAAGCACGTATTATGTGCTCGTCAGTAGAGGATGGAAACAACGTACGCAGCCACTCGCGGGCTGTTTCATTGCCAAAGGCTTTGTAGTCGAAATCCATTTGCACCATATCTATAGTCTAGCAATTCGGAATACAGTTTTTATGAAAAAATCCACTTCAGAACGCTTTTCTGGTCTGGCTCAATCTTATTCAAAATCAAGACCAAGTTATCCTAAAAGCTCTATTGACTTCATTTTTGAGACTTGTCAACTTGGTGCCGGTTCGACAATAGCCGATATTGGCTGCGGAACAGGTATTTCTACTCGATTGTTCGCTCGCGATGGCGTACATGTAATTGGGGTGGAACCAAATGAAGATATGTTGTCTCAAGCTAAGGCAAATGATACTGCAAGTGGTGGCGTTATTGAATATTGCTCAGGCACCGCAGAAGAGACTGGATTGGCAGATTCTTGTGCCAATTTAGTTTTGTGCGCGCAGGCATTTCATTGGTTTCGCCCTCACGAGTCGCTTACTGAATTCTGTCGAATTTTGAAAAACGATGGTTATTGCGCCCTTATATGGAATGAGCGCGATCATAAAATGGAAGCTACCGCAGCTTACGGCGATGTAGTAATAAAATACAGCAACGATCCGGCCATCGAACTCAAGCGTGGAGCCTCGGGTAAGGATTTGATTTTGAGTGATTTATTTCAAATGATCGGCGTGTTTGAATTCACTAATTCGCAAACTCTTGATCTTGACGCTTTATTAGGTCGTGCATTCTCAACCTCTTATATGCCGCACGAAGGTGAGCAATTAGAAAAAGCTCAGATCGAGATCAAAGACGTTTTTGCAAAATATGCCAAAGATGGCTTGATGACTCTGTCTTACGTAACAACTCTTTATTTGGCGCAAAAGAAGTTAGCAAACTAAAGCGAGTTTAATCTGGTTGCACTCTAGCCTAACTGTTCAAATGTCCCATTTGATTAGGCTCTACAAGAAAATTGCGATAATCTAACGATTTTCAAGTGAGCATATACTTCGATGTCAAAATGTTTCGGTAACAACTTATGGAGTTTCCATCAATGACCGGAATTTTTGAAGATTTGAGCACTTTAGGGCACGAGCAAGTTTGTTTTTTCCATGACAAGGAAACCGGACTTAAGGCCATTATTGGAATCCATAGCACGGTGTTGGGACCTGCCCTGGGCGGTTGCCGCATGTGGAAATATGCAAGCGAACAAGAAGCCCTCAAAGACGTTCTTCGTCTGTCGCGCGGCATGACTTACAAGGCTGCTGTTGCTGGTCTGAAACTAGGCGGCGGAAAAGCTGTCATCATTGGGGATGCAAGAGCAGACAAAAATGAGAAACTTTTACTCGCTTTTGGTAAAGCTGTTCAATCTCTCAATGGTCGTTATATCACTGCCGAAGACGTCGGCATGACTGTCAAAGATATCGACACAATGCGCACCGTATGCGATTCTGCTGTTGGCGGATCAAATGAAGGTGGCTCGGGCGATCCTTCAGATATGACTGCTTTTGGTACTTTTCGCGGTATGAAAGCTGCTTTGAAATTTGCCGGAATGGGCGAAAGCTTCGAAGGAGTCAAAGTTGCAGTACAAGGCGTGGGCAACGTAGGCTATCACCTCTGTAGCTATCTTTCGGCTGCTGGAGCCAAATTGGTTGTAACCGACATTTATCCAGAGCAACTGAAAAAAGTGCAAGAACAATTTGGTGCTACAGTAGTTGCTCCTGACGAAATTTATTCGACCGATTGCGACATCTTCTCACCTTGCGCTCTGGGAGCCATTCTCAACTCGAGAACAATTCCTATGCTCAAATGCAAAATTGTCGCAGGCAGCGCCAACAACCAATTGGAAGCCAATGAAGACGGTATTGAATTGTTCAAAAAAGGCGTTGTTTACGCTCCTGATTATGCAATCAACGCAGGTGGCTTGATTAACGTGGCTGCTGAACTCGATGGTTACAACAAAGAAGCAGTCGTATCCAAAGTAACTAAGGTGTACGATACAATCTTGGATGTTCTGGAAACATCCAAGAACAAAGCGATCCCACCTCATGAAGCCGCCGATGCCCTTGCTGAGCAAAAGCTGGCTGCAAAAAAGTCGGTAGATAGAGCCTTTGCACCTGTTTAACACACTCTATGGCGGAATTGAATGCCCTGCATGCCAGCAAAAAGTGGTATCGGGCGTTGGTTTCAAATTAGGGCAGGTGGCTCATCATACTTACAAGATTGGTGACGAATTGCGCTGGGGAGGAGAAAATTGCCGCCCCAGCGCAAATCTTATAGACAAGGACGCAGATGTAATTAAGACTGTCGGTTATTACAATTGCGACAACATTCGCTGCCAGACCTGGCAAGACTGTTATCCTCAAGTACAGATTGCGCTCATAACCGTCGAGCGTAACGTCATAAAAGCAGTCGAATGTTTTGAAGGTCCCGAAGCTGATCAAGTCAGTCAGGCCAAGCAAAAATTTCCCATTTTGGAACCGGCGCATTTAGCAGGCGTGCAATAAAAAGGAGAATAAAATATGGATGCAACCAGGGCCCAAACTTTCCTAATGATCCCGGGTCCTACTCCTGTACCTGACGAGTTACTGCAAGAATGCTCACGTCAATTAATTGGTCACAGAAGCGAAGATTTTAGCCAATGCATAGAGCAAGTTCTAGAAGATTTAAAATGGCTTGGTGAGACAAAAGAAGCTCCAATGATTTTTACTGCTTCTGGAACAGGGGCAATGGAAGCCAGTATTTGCAATGTTATAAACAAAGGCGACAAAGTTTTGAGTCTTGTTTGCGGTTCGTTTGGTGAGCGTTTCGCTAAAGTGGCAGAAGCTTTTGGAGCTCAAGTAGAGCGTTTGCGTGTTGCTAATGGTGAAGCGATTGATTCAAATGAAGTGGCTGAAAAAATGAAAGATCAGTCTTTTAAAGCGGTCACAATCACACACAACGAAACATCGACTGGTGTGATAAACGATCTTGAAAAAATTGCCAAAGTCGTAAAAGCGGCTGGTGCTCTGATTTTTGTCGATGCAGTAACTAGTTTTGGTGCGGTTCGTCTGCCTATAGATGAATGGAAATTAGACATGGTCTTCACCGGAAGCCAAAAAGCATTGATGCTTCCACCGGGCCTTTCACTTTTATATGTGTCTCAAGAGGCTTGGAAGGCATATGAAACTTGCACTACCCCTCGCTTTTATTTCGACCTTGGAAAATATAGAAAATTTCAGGCAGAAAACACAACACCGTATACACCTGCTGTTTCACTCATCCGTGCTTTACAAAAGTCGCTTCAAATGATGCGCGGCGAAGGCAAAGACCAAATTTTTGCTCGTCATCTACACTTGCGCGATCTATTGCGCAGCGAAGCAAAAGACTTAGGGTTTGGTCTTTTCGTCAAGGAAGAATGGGCATCACCAAGCGTGACAGCACTTGTTCCACCTGATGGCATAACAGTTCCTGAGATTCGCAAAGAACTAAAACAGAAATACAACATTATTGTGGCTAATGCCCAAGACGATCTGAAAGACAAAGTTTTTCGAGTCGGTCATATGGGTTATATGTTCGAGCGCGAAATTGGAATGACCCTATTTGCTCTTAAACAAATAGTGGCTCAAAAGAATTCTGGGCAAAAGTCTGCCACAGATAAGGTTCAGGCCCTAAAATAAAGGCATGAATGCCTCGGGTCTAAAAAATCTAAAAAAGTCTGCACTATTGCTTGCTATTTGCCTCTTCTGGCAGAACAGTTCGGCGCATGCTTATTTCTATCCCGGTGGCTATGGCAACTTTTTGCCAGGGCTTTTGTCTGCTGTGCCTTATTTTGGTTTCTCATTCATGAACAGAGGACCGTATAGTTCGTATCCTTTGTATACGCTGCAAAATAGTTTGTATAGAGCTACTACAAGGACACTAGCTTCGCCTTATAACTACAACTATGGCAATTACGCTAACTACAGCAATACCATGAATTATGCAATGCAGGACCCGTCTAATTATCCGTATGCACCAGAGACTTATTATGATCCAGAACCCTGGTATCAGCCACGTCAACGCACAAGACCAGTGCGCGCAGGAGTAACTGGAGTTGACCAAAACACGCATGCAACCTGGCAAAATTCAGTGCCCCCAAATACTTTGGCTTCTGCCCCTGCTCAAGGGCAGCTTCCAGTACAACCCAATTATTTTGTTGATCCACTTAGAGCACCGATTTCAGGTGAAATTTCAAACTCGCCAACTCAAGACATGGGACCGATTACCGCCCCGGGACAGATGCCTCCTTTGGCACCAAAGGTAGTATCAAAACATAGTCGATCTAGCCAACATCAAACGCAGAACTTAACTCCCATTCAGTCGGCTTCGAGTTCTACTGCAGGTCCACTAGCGCAAGGATTTATAGCCAAAGTGAATCAGGTTTACGAAGGCGATATTGGTCGGGCACTATTCGATCCCGAAATGCGAGGTTGGGCACGTTGTCTTGATCTGGTCAAAGACGAAGATCTAATAAAGCTTGATTTGAGTCCTGCGCGTGTCGGTTTAATTCAGCAAGTGTTGAAAGATAGCTCGCTTGATGATCTAAGTAAGTTGGACGCAGTCAAAGTGTTATTGAGAGGTGGCGCTAATCGCGCTAACCAATAGTCACTGATTATTATTCATTCTCTATAAGAACAAGTAATCAAGCGTAGATCTGGAATTTTCAGGCAGTCTATCTTAAGGTGCACATTTTTCACTCTTCAAAAGCTTTACTCACCAACAGTAAAACCAAACTAAATTCTACTTCCCGCTCTCTCTAGCAAACTGTTTCACCAGACGGAGAATCTTTCATGTCACCTACGACAGGAAAAGACAAATACCCGTCGATGGCAATGATGCAAGCCGAACACAAAGAAGGGTCCAGTTACCGTGTACGCACTATCGACCGCCAGAGTCCCATTACGATAATCAGCCCCCATGGCGGATTTATCGAACCGGGTACTTCGGCGCTTGGTCATGCTATAGCGGGAGCGCAGTTCAATCTGTTCGACTTTCAGGGTCTGGTCAAAACCAACCCTTTGGACTTGCACATCACCTCGACTCGGTTTCGTCATCGCAAACTGAGCGACTTACTTGCTCAATCGCAAGTGGCTGTCTCAGTGCACTGTATGTTCGACGAAGGCGACGAGACCATCTATATAGGTGGGCTCAATCGTACTTTGAAAGAACGACTTGCAAGGTGCCTTGAGAAGGCTGGATTTTCGGTCAATGCCGATCCACCTGTCTACAAAGGCATTCATTTGACCAATGTCACCAACCAGGTTCCCCTGGGTGGTGTGCAGTTGGAGTTGCCAGCTAAGCTGCTTCGCTCTATGTTCGAGTCGAATTCGCAGTTCAGCATCGACAATGAAAGGATCACCACCGGACTGCGCTTCAAAAAGTTCAAGAACGCGGTAAGGAGTGTGCTTTTACCCTATTCTGCCCGCGAAGTAGCCTAGCTTTGCTAGTGGTTAAGGATGGAATTAATCCGTTCGACCCCAATCCTTAACGGCATTTAATTTTGTTTCGCCCTACCCGCAGGCATAAGGTCGAATTATCTTCATCAACCCACCAAAACAACGAGCCTCCTGCCAAAACCCCGAAACATTCATCTCGTCTGCTAAAAGCTAAATACCAAGTTTCCTCTGGAGACTTGTGTATCGAGACGTTTGGCTAAGGATTCGGAAAGGGCGTTGTGAGGTTGATAGAAGAGTAGTAATAGAACCTCAACCGAGAAGGAACTACATACCATGGCTAAGACCCAGCAGACGCTCGACGCAGACCGCACCGCCCGCGTTGCCCAGTGCCAGGAAGCTGCTTCCGCCGAGACCACCCGTGTCCACGGCAACGCCGCCAAGGGCAAGGCCTCGACCTCCGTCACGATGGAAGTCCAGTCCGACCTCGACGGCGAGCAGCGCACTGCCAAGGCCAAGGTCACCGTCGGCGTCGAAACCGACGAGACCGGTCCTGCGCCCGCAGCGGCCCCTGCTTCTCCGAAGCCCCAGGCTCCCGCCGGCGGCGACAAGAAGTAGTCGAAGCTCTGACGTCAAAGGAAGCTAGCGAAGGCATTAGCTAGTTTCCTTTAGATGTGTTCGCCCTTAACAAGCGACCATCTGCCACCGCAGCCAGAACCCCGCCTTCGGGTTCTGGTTGCACCTTCTTCTGCTTTTCGTACTTTTTGCTTTTAAATTGTTCTACTAAAATTTATAATAGAGCGTGCTGCTAATAGAAATTCTTAAGATGATCTAGCGGGAGCAAAATTTTTGACGGGCTAACCCAGAATGATTTGATCGTCTTTGCACTCGAGCACTTTTGCAAGCGTCTCTACAGGCACGTTCAAATGCTCTATAAGTCCGCGACCGTTGGCATAGACCTTTTCTATCACAGCACCAATGCCGACTAGTTCTGCACCACTCTTCTCGACCATGAGTGACAGAGCCACGATTGTTTTAGCAGAGGCAAGAAAGTCATCGATGATGAGCACTCGGTCAGAAGCTTTGAGGTATTCGGTGGAGACGACGAATTCGACTTCCTTTTTGTGTGTGGGTGAGACTGAAACCTCTCTATAAGGCTTTTGAGCCATCGTAATGGGCTGGTGCTTACGAGCGAACACGACAGGCACTTTGAGGAACATACCGGCTGCTACAGCGGGCGCTATGCCGCTTGTTTCGGCAGTGAGTATGCGCGTTGGTTTGGTGTGGGCAAATAATCTGGCAAACTCTTCACCGACTGCTTGCATGAGTATTGGGTCAATCTGGTGGTTCATGAACGAATCCACTTTAATAACGCCCTTGCCCAGGTGTTTTGCGTCTGTCTTGATGCGGTCTGCCAGCAGTTGCATGAATTCGAATTCCTCGTTTTGACCGAGTAATCATATCAGGCACGGCTCTTGAGCGTTTCGCAGGAGCTTATTTCAAATATTTGCGCTTGAGCACGTCGATACTCTGCAATATTGGCGCAGATTTTTTTGCGACCTCGTCAGGCTGAAATGCCGCAGGCGAAGTGGAATCGACTCCTCTATCTATTCTTCAATATAAAATTCGAACGCGTGAAAGTGCGTTCTATTATTTGTATTAGTAGAAGTAACTAAAAAACAAATGGTGCTGACGCAAAGATGACTGTCGAAACAGGTCTATCTTTACGTCAGCAAGCCATTAGTCGATGTGGTCGCCGCCGCCGCGATGATGCGTAACAGCGCCATCCCAGAAGCATGCAGTCATGGCTGTGACTAGTCCAAGACCGCAGAAGATTGCAGAGATGCCACGCGCAAACGTGTCAGTTGCAATCATTCCGCCGTAGATGAGAAAGGCGATGAACCAGAGGAAGGCAACTGCACCGATGATGCGCGAGGCGTAGTTGTTTTTTTTGTTATTCGTGCTGGACATTGGAGTTCTCCAGTTGTTGATGATTCAAGCGGTCAGTATGAAATGCACGCGACTAACCAAGACGAGCAGAGAAGCGCAACGAAGTTGCTCATAGAAATCTTGGTTAGTCAGATACTGATGGCGCCTGGAAGTTGGATAAGAGAAATAAAAACAGTGATACCTCACCTTGTAAAGAAGAGTTAGGCAGAAGCAATTTATTCATAGCTCATCTAGATGAAAGTTATACTAGTTAAAGTAGTAAAAGGTCTAGAAAAAACGTAGAGAGTGAAATTGCTTGTCAGCAATTTCCTCTCTTGAGTGTGCAGCAAGTGCAATTGCGAGCAGAACTGATTTCATAACAAATCCTTTCCATTGATTCGAACTGTTTTGCGCACCGTATACGCCACCACTCAAATTTTCGAAAGCCGCAATAAAAGTTTCTGAGTGAGTAATCGAGAAACACTTATTTGTTTCAACGATATTGTTTTTGTCGAAAACCTTTGTTTGTTTGCTGCTTTAGAAATGTGAAGGGACGAAGACGATGATCGTTAACGTAAACTAATTTGGTTATATAAAACAGGATATTTTTTGAAGTGGTGTTTAACCATTTCAAGGGTGTGCTTGTTTGCGATTGTAAAGCCCGCTTGGAATCTCGACTCTTTTAACGTTCTTCTCGCTTTGTGGACTTTTGTTTTAACCAGGATAACAAAAACACTTAACATTCGCGCGAAGTTAGCGCAGGGTGGATATCAAGAGGTTGCGGCGCGAAACCAAAAAGGATGAAAAGCTTATTGTGAGCGGGTTTGCGAGACCGGGTGCATGTCAAGGTGAACTAGCGGCGCTATTCGTCTGGTGTTTCGGGTGAATTCTTCATCCAATCAGTTTGATGTCAAGAGTCTTTTTGCCTTGAATAGTGGTTCTCCAGTCTCTTAGGCTGTGCGCGTTCCATTTTGTTTCTATCTTAGAGCTTATCTCCTCCAACCCTCGGAAAAGAACCAGCCAGTACTAAGTACCTTGTGAGCCCTATAAAGGCTTTAAGGATAAGCCGGTTTTTAGATAAGCCCCTCGAAACAGAGGAATTTCCTGATTTCATTATCAACCCGCGTCTGTTCAACCTCACGCTCATGAGAACTTAGACCTCATCACGTCATTGGTTGCAGCGCATAGAAGGAGACCCGTTATGAAGCGTTCGCTTCTTACGCCCACCATCATTCGGGCGAAACGTACTGTCTCGGACCAGGATCGCAAGATCATGGACCAGATTCTTCGGGGTAACGAGAATTCGTTCTCGTACCTCAGCTTTTCGGGAGTGATGCCCCTCACGCTGCCTGACGGCACGCGTATCGTCTTCATTCCCGACATGCACGCTCCGGCTCATAACCAGTTGATGCTCTGGGGTATCAAGCAGTTCTTGCTCGATTTCCAGCCGCACATCATCAAGTACATCGGAGACATCTCCGATCTTTTCTGGCTCTCGCGTTGGCCCAAGCCGCCGCGTACGGTCGCTCATGCGCAGTTCGAACTCGATGAGACCCGTCGTCTGATCGACTGGCTCGCCGAGGACCTCGTCTGCCTGGTTCGCATCATTGTCAGCACGGGCAATCACGATGACCGCTTCCGCCGTTATCTGACTGACCCCGCATCTGGTATCGCAAACATCGTCGACTTCCAGTCGCGCGAGCCGTTGCTTTCTTTCCACGGTCTTCTCGGCTACAAGCCGGGCGATCCGATCAGCTTCATTTACGACATCCACGAGCGTGGTGGCTATGGTGGTGGCATGATCGTCAACGACGATATGCAGTTCCGCCATGGCTACATCGTGCGTCCCAAGCCCGGCGCAAGCCCCCTGGCCGACGCCGAGCGCATCGGACGTTCTCTGGTGCAGGGTCACACTCACCGCGCGGGCATGCGTGTCCGTCAGGTCGGTGAGAAGACCATCGTCGCCATCGAACTCGGTCACGTGGTGGATGTGAATCACCCGTATATGGGTTATTCCAACCTCCTCAACAACTGGCATCCTGCCATCGGCACGGGCACCATCGCAGGTGGCAAGGTCCACTTGCAGGTCCTGCCGATCAAGCAGGTGGGCGCCGCTTCGAAGTACACCCTCGTCTACGACGGCAAGGTGTACCGCTCGAGCGACCGCTAAGCCGCAGAAGAAAGGAGTGCACAAATGAGCACCAACAAGAAAGTTGCGCGGAGTCGCGTTTCGGGCTATAAGGGTCCGAGCCTCAACATTCCCCGCAGCGTCCTCGAACCCGGAGCCGACTTCAAATGGTCCCGGGACGTCGTTTTCGACCTTCACAACACTCTCGTCGATTGGACCGGACCGTTCGTCCGTCACGTCAACAACACGCATGGGTTCAAGGTCGATGCCAAAAGCATCGGTCTCTACCATATGCAGTTTGACCCGGACAATCCGATGACCGACGAGCAGTTCCTGGCTGATTTCGTCAACTTCGCTCGCAAGGCCGTCGACGGCTATGGTGACCTGCCGTTCTACAAGGACTCGGTCGCCACGCTGAAGATGCTGAAGGATGCCGGTCTGAATCCCAAGATTTGGACCTGGACTCCGGGCGCTTCCGATACCCGCCCCGACAGCAACGCTGCCGGCTTCCACTACGGTGTCGCGCAAGGTGTCACCAAGGCGCTCGTCGAGCGTCTGGGTCTCGATGCCAATCGCGACCTGCGTTTCATGCGCCCGGGCGAGAAGAAGTACAACATGATCTCGAACCACATTCCGCTCATCGTCGAGGATTCGTCCGAGACGGCGGTCGGCGTTGGTCAGACGGGCAATGTTGCTCTTCTCGTTCCGCAGCCTTACAACCACGGTATCACCGCGCCCAACGTGGTGTGCCTCGACAACCTGAACCAGGTTGGTCCCGCAGTTCTCGAGTTCTATTCTGAACTCGCGGCGCGCGACCTCCTGCTCTAATCCGAAGGGAGATTCACATGTCGAAAGCTACCCAATTCAAGAGTGTCGTCGTCAAGGAAGACCCCAAGACGTCACTTGCGGAAGCTGGCATCAACCGGCTCAATCTGCCCAACGGCACTCGCGTTACCGCGATTGGTCACGTCTACTTTCCGAACCACGACCGAAACATGACCGAACAGGTCCTGAAGTACGTCTCCGACTCCAAGTCGGTGGTCATCGGGCTCGGCGGACTGATCGACGAAGAGGCCTTCAAGGCCATCGGGGAGGATGAATCCAACTTCCTTCACGACTATCCCGACTCGCCCGAAATTCGCAAGGCTATGGAAACCGGCGGATTCGAAGACCAGATTCTCGCTCTTGGCGAGAGCTGCGGCGATTTCATCAAGTCCATTCAGAAGGCTTCGGGTTCGAAGTTCTTCTATTTGCCTTCCGCTACCCATCTTTCCATGGGCAACGAAGTGCGTCTTCTCGAGTGGATCGAGCAGGTGAAGCGTCATCGTGACGCCCGCTCCTCGCGCGAGATTTCCAAAGCGATGGAGAAGGAAGATTCTGACTTTCCGTCGGATCTTCCCTCTGACCCGACTCGCTCGCTCCCGCGCAGGCTGGACGAGTTGCTCGGTCTGAAGGATGAACCCCTCGTCCAGGTGCTGCGCTTCGGCTCGGCGATTCTGGTGAACGGCAAATACCTGTTCATGATTGGTGACTTCCGTCGCCGTCATCCTGGTGATGCCGCTTTGATCGAGTGGGAACAGCGCGGTCTCAATATCATCCGCTCCTTCGACGGCAAAGTTGCCTCCGGTTGGTTTACCAACTCGGGCGATACCGTGCCGGCGCCGAAGCTGAACTACTTCGAGGCGCACGAGGTCGGTCACCTCTGGGACCCTGTTCGCATGGGTCACCTGCGTGACTACGACCGCCGCGCTTCGGGCTTCTGGACTGGCGTCGTCGTCGACGGCGAAATCTTCGGTCAGGCTGTGCCTATCATCCGCGGCAAGGACGGGCGTCGCTCGTTCGTCGTGGACGGCAAGGTCTACACCGAGGACAAGGCGTGCTGCTTGCCGCGTGGCGAGGAGCTGTCGCTTGCGCCGGCTTCCAAGTCCACAAAAGCCAAGGCTCCGGCCAAGGCGAAGACGAAGAAGTAATTCGACTCTACCGCTGGAGAGACAGGCCAAAAGCCTGTCTCTCTAAACTGTAATCTCCAACAGCAGGAGAGACTCATGCGGATTCAGATGGATCCAAAAGAGCCGTTCCACCTGCGCGTAAAGTACAACGGCCAGGTCAAGTTCGACCAGGTGTTGCAGCCGGGACCGCACGACATCGACGTCGAGCATCTCAAATGCTGTGGCACCGCCGAAGCTTTCCTCGTCAAGGAAGACGGCACCGAGGTACTGATTGGTAGTGCCGAATACGGTGACCCGTGTTCTGGTGCTGCTGCGCAGAACTGCCCCAATTCGCAGGCGCAGTGAAGTTTGAAGTGAAGTTGGTTTTCGTTTAAAAACGAGACCTTCTTCACTTCTTCTTCAAGTTTTATATTTACTATAAGGTTTAGTATCAAGAGTGAGAATTGGAATGAGGTGAAACGTTCAAAGGAAAATTCCTCTGAACAGTTTCATCCCATCCAATTATCGAGTCACCATATTTGGTATTGAGAGCGAAGGGTAGTGGGATAGTTCCGAAGGTCGCTCTTCCTGATAGCGTACAGGTTTCGCTTAACCGTTCCGATGAGGACTTCGTCAGAATACGTTTTCTGCTCGATCACTCCAACCACATGTCCCACGTCAGCGATATTTGCCAGAAGCTGCTCTAAGACAGCACATTTATCCGGATCACCGTTCTTGAAACTAACTGATGCTTTGACGATGTCCAGCTCGTTCAGCAGTTCATCGCCGTCGTTGTCTAAGGAGTCGAAATCGTTTTCGATGATAGATTCCAACCCTTCAACAAAGAGACGAATCTTCTTTCTGGTGGTCTTTCCAGCTTGGTAGTCCGCGTAGAAATCGTGAACGATCCAAGAGGGTATGACCAGGGTTGCTGGAAGCAACGAGATACTGTAGAGCTCTTTCAGTTCGTACAGACCAGCGATTAACGGAGTGAAGGCAAGCATTGCCTGAAGGCCGCTCACAATTAGTCCGCCGTGCTTGCCGAGCTGAGCTTTGTAGTGCGAGGATATGGCTCCCACCCCGTAGTAAATTACGGGAGCGAGGGCTAGTGCAAATGCAATTTGTAAGTGATACACGTCAGCCCTCCTTTCTGGAAAGAGCTAGTGCCAGACTTATTCCCAGGGCGCCTCGACAGGAATGCGACGCACCAGCACGTTTTTGAAGCCGAGCTTTTCCAAATGTGCTTTTGCCTTCTTGTTGCGCACCCAGACTTCGACTGCATCGCGCAGGTCGAGTTTAGGAACCACAAGTTCGGCCGAGATTTTGTCGTTCTTGATTTCGCGCAGCCAGCGAGCGTGGCTCCAGGAGCGCTTCAGTACACAACGGACTTCGCTTTCTCTTGGAACTTCGTTGTTGAGATGCGGAGTCAAGACTCCGACCGACCACCAGGAGCTGTCGAGAAAACAGCAAACCTCAGGCAGTTTGTCAAAGCGGAACATGGCGAAGTTGAGAACATCTCCCTTCGCTCGACGAGAAATAGCGATGACTCGCTTCTTCTTTTTGCAGTAACGCGAGGATAGCACCACGCGCCACTGATTGTTGTACCCAGCGTTATACGGCGCTGAGGCTTCATTTCCCGCTGCCATGAAGAGCGGAAAATATCCGATGCGTTTCTCGAGCCACTTATACCCCGCCAGAAAATCGTTGTCGGAGTACTTGGGGTCGGGAACGAGAACCGGACCGGAAATGAGATTCACCGGCATGCAGTGCCAGTAACTGATTTTGCTCATATCTTTTTCCGATGTTGCAGTTGACGAGTAAGAAAAAATCTCGCTACGAGTTCAAGTCGAGCTCGTGCAGGATTTTGATCTGCTGGTAGTTGCCGATGAACTGGCACAGATGCGCCATGACGTCGATGATGAAGTCATGCGCTTGTTCACGCTTGCCAGTACGATGAAAGCTTGGCGGTTTGCCGATGTCCATCTGACCATCGTTGGATCGCACCATGATGCGATTTGCATCGATGCGGGTGACGATGATCCAGCCAAAGTCACCTGTTTTGGAGCAGGTGAATTTGAAGCGCTCCTCGCATGACTTGCCTGTGTTGACTCGCACGATACCGTTTGCGATCAGTTCGCGAACGACTTCGACAAGCTTCGACGAAGGAGGAGTGCGATTGGGATCCCATGCAGAGTAGCCAGCAGTTGGCTGCACTGAAGGGGTTTGTGGTGCCGGTAGACCTGTTGCAGGTACCAACCTCAGGTGAGAGCGATCACGACCTTTGGTTCCATTGCCATTGTTTCCAGTCATTCATTTGCTCCATTTCGTGTGGAGGTTGATGAAGGGGTTTCCTCTCGATGCAGTGAGGGTACTGCAGAGCGAGCTGTAAAAGATGGAAGAGTCAGGATTGAGGGGAGTGGTTAGGGCTAGAAGAAAGTAAAACGAACAATAATTTCACTCTATGGAAAAGCTCATGAACCGCCTAATAAAACTGCGCTTATATAAAGGCAAGTTCATATTTGTTGGTTTTGCTTGTCGATTAATTCATTTGTGACACTACTGATGGTATCAAATGTTTTGTTTTTGGGGTAATTAAAGGGACAAAAGTACATCGGAATTTGTTTCTTAAGCGACTCTAATCTTGACGTTTCGAAAGTGGCTCACGCAGTTGCGCTAGGCGCTTAAATCATGAGTATCTAGTAATAATATAAACAATACACCTCTTCTGTGATTATCACTTCTTCAACACGCTTGAACTAAGTGCATCGAATAATTGAAAGTCTCAGTGTCTTTTATTCTCTCGCCAACTCTTTTGGTGTTTCTAATCTCTTTGCAGAGCTTCTAACTTCAAAGCAAACCAAACAAGCACAAGGAATGCATTACCATGCAAAGCCTCATCATGCGCGTCCTCGTGAACGCGTTCCTCTTCGTCTTCCTTCTCCCCGTCGTCAGCGGCATCACCTTCCACGGCTCGTTTTGGCCAGAAGGTGTGGTCGCCGGCGTTCTCTTCGGCATCGTCGTCTACCTGGTCAACCTGGGTCTGGCGGTCTTCACCATCGGCACTCTGGGACTGGGCATCTTCGCATATCTGCTTTTTCCTGCGCTCAGCATCCAGGCGATGGGCTGGCTCTTCCCGCAGTATCTGAGCGTTTCTTCGTTCGGCGCGGCCTTTCTTGCCGGCCTCCTCTTCTGGATCGGCAACGCTGTTCTGCACAGCTTTCTCAACCGCACAAGCTCGAACTGAGCAACAACCGCGGGTTGACAATCGCTAGCTGATCAATGGCGGCATCGGGGCATCCAGCTCCGGTGCCGTTTTTCGCACTTTCTTACTCACACCAAAATCACTCTTTTGCAAGAGGCGAAATCATGACCTGGAATCAAACAGCCCATCAGTGGCTGAAGAATACTTTCCAGTCGATGGAGAACCGGAATTTCCGTGTTTATGCCATCGGCCAAGTTATCTCGATCATCGGCACATGGATGCAGATGATTGCTCTTCCGTGGCTTGTGTACAAGCTCACAGACTCGCCAGCGGCCTTGGGAATGGCGACGTTCGCCAACACACTTCCCATGCTGCTCTTCAGCTACCCTGGAGGAATTCTGGCGGATAGATTCAACCGGCGCAAGATTCTTATCGCCTGTCAGGCTTTGGCTATGTTCCAGTCAGGCGTGCTTGCGGTGATGACTCTCACCGGTAACATCGATATGACGAGCTTGCTCGTGCTAGCTTTCATTGGCGGCACTATCACTGCTGTTTCGTTTCCTGCAAGACAGTCGTTTGCGCCAGATCTGGTCGAACCTGAGCGTCTCACAAACGCCCTTGCGCTTTCCTCTGCTATCTGGAACACTTGCCGAATGTTAGGCCCAGCCTTGGCCGGCGTGGTGATTGCCTTGTGGGGCGAAGGAGTGTGTTTTGCTTTGAACGCAGTCAGTTTTCTGGCTCCGCTCATAACACTGCACATGATTCGCACACGCAGCGAGAGTGACCCGCAGGCAACAATCGAACGCAAGAAGAATGGTGGAGATGGGCAGAACTTGCTCACCTTCCTCAAAGATCCACGCATCGCATCGTCGCTTGGAATGATGGCAATTGTCACCATATTCGGTACTCAGTACAACGTGCTGATGCCGGTGATCGTGGATAAGTTCCTGCATGGCAGCGCGACCACGATGGGCTTCATGGCTTGCGCCGGTGGCATTGGTGCGCTTTCTGGATCGCTTTTGGTGGCAGGTATCGATCCCAAGCGTTTGCGCTTCGGTATTGGTTATGCCTGTCTTGTACTTTCAGTGGCGGTGCTCATTCTCGCGCTTTCATCCTCGCTGCTTATCTCGCTTATCGGAGCGTATCTGGCTGGTGCGGCGGCTGCGGTTCAGTTGAACTGTGGTCAATCAGCCGTTCAGCTTGCGGTTTCTCCTGGTGCGCGCGGTCGTATCATGGGCGCCTTCTCTGTTTCGATGCTTGGTGTTGGACCGCTTGCCGGTTTGATGGCAGGAGGAATGGCTAGCCAGTTTGGGCTTACCATCACGCTTTGCGTTAGCAGCCTTGCGGTGTTGGTCTTCACTCTGACTTACTTTTACTTGATGAAGTTCCGCATCGCAACTTGATTCAAGCCTGACGAAGGAATGGGTTGGAGATTAATCTCTCCGCCCATTTTCTTTGTCTTTTTAATTCGTCTTACTAAATCGTTTAGTAATAAAAGTATAAATTAATAGGCTTTTATCTTGACATCTGATGAGATTGGCTTAAACACAGAGTTTCCTATGAAATTTATTTAGCTTGTAGGTTGTCATGAGTTTTCTATAGGTTCGGGACATTATCTCTCTCATATAAGTTTTCTGGTGTATCTCTCGTCCAACTAACTAGAACCTAATTCACAGTCACCTTTTCGCGCGCGTTATGCGCATGTGAAAGCACCTCCTGCTTTTTCTTACCCTCACCACTAGTCATCACCTCTCACTAATGGAGAATCCAATGAAACGGATGCTCTTGTGGATCGCGATTGTTGCTTGTGTCGCCGCTGCAGTCTTTGCATGTCTGCCCAAGAACAATACCAACGGTTGGGCCTTCAAAGCCTGGCGTCTGGATTTTGACTCCAAGATTCGCGTTGCTAACGGAGAAAAGTTTCGTCAAGTCGATCTGCATCCAGACCGAATCACCAATAAGTTCGCCTCTGTCGACATGCCGGACGGTACCTTGCAGAATTTCTGGTACCGGACTGACGGCACGTTGTCTGAAGCGAAGACGTTCTCAAAGCTGGTCGACGGCGTGCGAGTGCTGATTCGACATGCCTTGTTCGACTCGACTGGCGCTGATTACCTGAGCGATATTGAATATTCGCTTTCGGGAGAAGTGTTGCGTCGAACGACGATGATTGCGCCCCAGCTCTCGCATCGCTGGACGTTCTATCAAAACACCGATGGTCTGCTCAAGAAATTCGAATCTTTCGACCGTGACCTGAGCAAGGCCACCAAGTGGAATAAAATCCTGTCCGACGAGTTTGGACCGGATATGGCTCTGATTGAGACTTTCCGTCGGAATACGGAAGGTTTCGAGCGAATCAAGTATGGTCCAGACAACAAGGTTGTGGCGCGTCATGTGCTCATCCAGAAGATGTACAAGGAGACCTGGCTCCACCCAGACTCGGACAAGACGCGCCTCTTTGTCGAGCAAAACTCGGACGGCACCACACTCAAGATGTACGATGCTGAGGGCGACCTCGAGCAAGAGCATCAAGTCTTTGGTGCCATAGGCACTTCGCCCTGGTACTCGGTTCTGGGAAACATCAAGAATCCCAAGCATCTTGAGCAGCGCTGGATGCCGGCAACCGTCGATAAACCAGCGATGCTATTGAATGCGACCGCTTTCGAAAATGGCTTCGCCATTGTTCGGGTGGAGTACGACGAGAAAACCGGCAAGCTCAAACAGGTCACTCAATACCTGGACGGCAACGGTTACAAGGGGGCCGATTACATCTTCCATCTGCGTGAAGATGGCTTCTTGGCTAAGCGAATTCATCGCGACCCCAAGGGCACTGTCATCGGCGAGATAGTTTATTCGCCGACCGACAAAGTCGCACTTCCTGTAGTGCTCGACCCCGCCTGGCTCAAAATCTACCAGTTCGTCTATCTGCCACCGCAGGTGGTGGTATACGCGCCAAGCGAGCGTTGAGTTTTCAACTTTACCCATCCTCTCCTAACTCCAACAGAAAGGACACTAAGATGAGTGTTACTTCAAGCTCCGGCGCCTCAACGGCGCAGAACATCGAGCTGGGCAAGCTGATTCGTCCGGCTTATTCAATCGCCGAACTTGATTGTGTCCGCAAGGCTCTCATCGCAAAGGGCACCATCAAGATCCGGCGCTACAAGAGTGGCGGTCATTCGGCAGTCAGCGTGCTCGACCTCGAGCATACGCTGGAAAACGCTGTCGATGGGCTGCTCGTTTTCCACTGGGATCGCGACAACATCATGCAGTGTCTGGCTGAGCTGGCGCTGGCGGAAAACCCTTCCCTGAATGCTGGGCTCGATTTGCCTGGCAATCAGTGGAAGCGGGGTCTGCTTGCAAGCATCATCCATCACCAGAAGGGTGAACATCGCTTCCTCGACATCATCCACGACCGCCACAGTGGCTATCCCAAGGACTACTTCCATCGTCCCCATATTCGCTACAACCCGATTTCGCTCCACGAAGTCGGCGACCCGTGGGGACACGGTCAGAACGATTCGCTCTCCTTCATCAACTTCCTCCTGTTCCACGCACTCAACACAAGACGGATGAAGCTCGAAGACGGTGAGCATCAGTCGCAACTGACCGACTTCGCCACTCTCCTCCACGCCTACTTCTGGAAAATAAACGTCTGGGCCGACTTCGACCTGGGCGCCTGGGAGGACCGTGTGGCGGAGCACTGGTCGAGCATCGCCTGCGCGCTCGTCAGCTTCCGTGAGCAGTTCGACTTCATGCAGATGCACGGTCCGATGCGCACCACGCGTAACGGGAACACCTATCTGAATGAGGCGAAAGGTGTCATGGAGATGGCGCAGAAATGCGAAGAGCGTCTGCGCGAACTCGGAACTCGGGAATTCATCAGGGCGGACGGCGGCGGTGAACGCCAGGTCGATCTCGCTCAGATCAACCCGATGCTCCTGGCGGCGTTCTGTGGTCGTCCGATTTTGGACGACGCAAACACGGTCGCTGTCCTGGAGAACATCGAGCGTGTGTTGATGGGTCCCATCGGCATCGCTCGCTACGAGTGGGACAAGTGGGATGGTCGCATCAACCGCGACTTCCCACGTGGAAGCGAGGCTCAGTGGTGTCACGGTTCGCCGCAGATGTCGTACATCTATGGCGAGCTCTTCCAGCGCACCGGCGAAACCCGGTATTACGACAAGCAGGTGATGCACTTCAACCGTGCTCTCGCCAGCGTGTCCAAGCGCTGGATGATCCCCGAAGCCTGGATCATCGATCAGAAGACGGGTGAGTGGGTGCCTGACGCCAACGAGCCGCTCGCTTGGGCTCAGTCCATGCTGGCACTGTCGGTGGTGCAGATGCATCAGAGCCTCAAGAAGACGGCGGCGCCGGCGACGGTTGCTGCCTAATTTCACTCTAGGCGGAAAGCGGGCGGTCAGAGCAATCTGACTACCTGCTTGCAATCTTTTCTCCACCCGAAAACCCCTCCAACATTGGAGATTCTAATGACACTGCAAATGGTACTGCGATCCACATCCTTCACCACCGTCGTGACCGCGATTGTGGCATGCGTAGGCTACCTTTTCCTCAATTCGAGCGCCATCGTGGTTATCGCCACTGCGGCTATTTTCGCCATCTACATCTCCATCAGCACCGAAGCGTTTCAAGTGCTCTATAAGCGGGTCCCACCGGTTTACGGCATGGTCTACTTTTCGGTCCTGGGAATTGTAGTTTACACACTGATCAGCAAAGCACTTGGTCAGCCGCTCTTTTCTGAAACTATGAAGGACGGAATGACTGGTTGTGCCGCTTTCACCATGTTCGGCGGATGCGCACTTCTCCTGTCTGAAGCTGAAGACAGCGCACTAAGCTTCTATGCCTTCAGCGGCATGCTCGCTGGTTTCGCATTCCAGCCCATCCTCGCTGCATGCGGTTTTGCGAGCGCACCGAATCTGAATCTGGCGATGACCGGAGCAATCCTCGGCGCTGGCGTTGCCCTCGTGCAGCTCTATTTCGCTAATCGCGAGCGGCGTAACTTCCTCAACGGAATCAACAAGGGATTCAGAATATGACACTCTCGATGATTGCGCGAGCGACGCTCACCAGTACTATCTGGTCGGCCATCCTCGCGCCTGTCGGCTACGTCTTGATTCAGCTCTTTGAACACAAAGGCTTCGACTTCTCGCCGGTGCCACTCTGGTCACTGATTGGCGTTAGTTTTGGTCTTTGGACTTCGCTCTGGATCGAGCTTCTGCCTGCTCTTTTCGATGGAAAACGTTCCTGGCTTGGAATAGTCTGGTTCACCGTCCTTGGTGTCGGCATCTATGCCCTCATCGGCTACTCGCTTGGCGCGCCACTCTTCGCGCAAAGCTGGCAAGAAGGACTATTGCAGGCAACTTTCTACTCGGCGTTCTTGGGTGTGACGATTTATCTCGTCGCCCCGGTCACGAGTGAAGCACCTGCTCAGTTGTTCTCGGCGATGTGCGCCGGGTTCATGTTCCAGCCTGCACTTGCTGCGCTGAAGTTGGCTCCGTCCGCCGATTTACAGTTGTGTTTGTATGGAGCGATTTGCGCTTACCTTCTGAGCGCAGTCTATGACGTCACGCTCAAAGCGGCTTACAAGCGCGCTTACGAGCGGTAGCTTTGCTTGATTTGAAAGGAGACCGGGAGCGAAAGTGCGAACGCTCCCGGTCCGCGTGCCCCGCACAATAGAATCGAAAGGAAATTATCATGAACAAGCTCTACGCAATCATCGCCGCCACTGCTGTCAACATCGCTGCCTGGATGCTCTGCAACGTCATCGCTCTGGGTGTCGAAGCCAATTACATCGGCGTGGTCACGGTTGGCGCTGTTTCCGGTCTCGTGGTCGGACTCGCCTGCCTCGCGTTCAAGTGGGTCAATCCCATCGTCATGGGCGCCATCGTGACAAATGCCGTTTGTGCAGGAGTCTTCGCGCTGTTCATTTACCAGGGTTTCATTCGCGTGACGCAGATGATGTCGCTCGAGATTCTGTGGGTCATTGCTGTGATGTCCGTCATCGGTGCGGCTTCCGGCTTCGGCTACAAGTTCGTCGCTCGGGTCTGAGCGAAAACTTCAGAAAAACAGAAAGGAGACAGGCTATGTTGAAGAAATTCTATGGTATCGCCCTCTGCGTCATCTTCGCCGCGGTTGCTACCACTGTCATTCAGTATGTAATGACGGGTTCGACCGACGTGTTGGGCTCTTCCATCGCAGGTGCCGTCGCCGGATTCGCGATCGGCGCAGTGTGTGCAATCGGCGGTGAAAACCCGATTAGCAGTGGCATCGCTACTGCACTGCTCTTGTGGCTGGCAGAGGTCGTCTACGTTGTTTACATCGAAGGCGTGGTATTGGTGGGAGCATACGTCATTTTCGCACCCATTGTTGCGGCTATCGTGCTGGGAGCTATCTCCGGAATCGGCTATGCCTGGGGCGCAGGCAAGCTCAAATACTCGACGCATCTGGACTGAGAATTTGCAAGACAAAGAGAAGGGAACGACAACCGCGGCTCAAGACAGATTTGAGTCGCGCTTTTCTTTTCCTCTCTTCAACTTATATTCATCTCTTAAAAACGAACGAGCCTAAACTCCAAAACACGAAGGAGAAAAGTAATGTCCAGCAAAATCAAGGGAATTCTCGCCTGCACCGCCGCCGTCGTCGCCAGCTTCTATATCTGGGGTCTTCTGGGTGCCGGCACCACCGATCCGATTCCGGCTCTCATGACCGGCGGCCTCGCTGGTATCATGTGCGGTGCGGCGATCGCCTTCATCCGCAACGGAACAGCACCTATCGCCGTCGGCGTGGGCGCCATGATCGTCCTCTGGGGCATCGTCTCGACCGTCATGATCCAGGCGTTCGGCGTGAGCGGACTCGACGTTTCGCGCTTCATCATCACCTCACTCATCATCGTCGGTGTGGGCGCCGTCGGCGGACAGAGCTACAAGGTCGCTGCCAAGCCGGCTGCTGCCAAGTTCATCGGCGACTGAAGTCGGTGAACGGTCGTCTTTTAGGCGGCATCCTCTGCGCGACGGTTGTTACCGTCGCGTTTTTCCTGGCGCATAGCTGGTTCACAGGCGCGACCTTCTACTGGTCAAACCTTGGAGCCGGCTTTGCACTTGGACTGATTGCTACTTACAGCGTGGTTTTCGCAAAACCATCTTTTGTAGGTTCGCTTGTGAAGCCAGCACTGGCCGTTGCAGTCATGATGTTGATTGCATTCGGCATGACCGAGCCGCATAGTGCATTTGACGACAGTTGGACTCTGATGTTCAGCATCGTGCTTTGCGTGGCTTTGATTGGTTCTCTTGGCGGACTCGCTTTCCATCTAGGTTTCAACCTGACAAAGAGGAGACAACAATGAACGGTCGAATTCTGGGCAGCATTCTTTGCGTGGTGTTCACTGCGGCTGCCTATCTGGTCGCTAACAGCACCGTCTATCACATTCCAACCGGGGCGCTCGAGACCATCGGTATGGGCGTTTTCCTCGGTGCGGTGGCGATGTACACCGTTGCTTTCTCGGCACCGAATTTGGTGCTGTCGTTCGTGAAGCCGGCATTCATCCTGACGGTGCTTGCGGCGATCTTCGTCGCCATCGGACTTCCGCCTCATGTGTGGGTCCGTGAATCGCAACTGGTCGCGGGTATCCTCGCTGTCATGGCGGGCGTCGGGGCCTGTGGCGGACTGGGATACAATCTCGGTCTCAAGCTAGGCAAGTAAGGAGGAAGGGGAGTTGTGGCTGTTATAAACAGCCCTTCTCCTCTTTCTCTTCTAGTTCTTTAGTAACGATATGAAATAGTAAAAGTAATTGCCGGGGTTTTTGAATGTCGCAAACAGACTTTCGTTTTTCGGACCTAGTACTAAAGAATCTAGTACTTTTGCGTTTAAAAAATAAGGCAACAATAGAAAACAACAATTTTGACGAGGCTAATTAAAATGCGCAGAGGTTGGGGACTTTTAAAATCCCCAACCTCCATTAGCATTACTCAGCGATCAGAGCACAGACCTGGAGATCAGACCGTGACTTCACCGGAGGCTGTGCCCTTGATGAGCCAGGTGCCGCTGCCCATTTCGATGGGACCGTAAGACTCGTCGAGCTTGAAGTTCTTGAGCTTCCGTCCGAACTCCATCGCTTCCTTGGCGCTGGCGGCCCGGACCTGGACGAGCACGCTGCCAGTGTAGTGCGGCGGAGATGTATTTGAGGCCAGAGACATGGTGGTCACTGCGGCCTTTCCGGTCAAGTCGATCACCGGAAGATCGTTGTTGTCTGTCATTTTAGAAACTCTCTTTTGCTGTTATAGGGATTAGAGAAGATTTTAAATTGCTATCATCAGCCGCGATTGCGAGGTCGCGGCATGAAGTCGAAGACGAAGGCATCCAGAAATGCGCCGACACAGGCGATCCAAACGCCGACAGCATAGAAGCCGTTGATGAAGAACGCGCCTGCAATGGCGACCGCCAAGAAGAAAGCGAGATACTTGAACCTACCGATGACATGAAGCCAGCGATTGTTCGAATTCTTCTCCCAGTCTACCTTTTTTCGATGACCAAGATGAATGCAGAGGACGAAAGTAAACAGACCAAGAACGGTAAATATGCCGTGAACAGTTCCGACATCATTCATGCTGCGTCTCCTTTTGTATTCTCTGTCTAGTTTCTGGGTTCTCGATAGGGCGGAGAACCGCTTGCCTTGTAATTAACAAGACAGTTCTCCACACCTCTACCAGCCTACTCCCACGAATGTGGATTTATGCACTGGCAATCCCAGAGTAGACGCCCGCAGCCTACATCGCTGCAGCGCTGGGCGAACTCGGGATTGCAAGTTAGGCAAATGGGACCGTATTTTTGACCTCCCCGTGTGAGGGGAGAGTCACACTCGAAGCACAGCGCTGAAGCCGGCTTAACGTGATTTGGGGAATTTCCGTTTGTCACTGCCGGAACAGTTCCATTCGGCCTGGAGTCAGTTTTATTGCACATTTAAAGCTCCGATCTGTTCTTCCGACAAGCGCCAAAATAATCATCAGACAACTTGTGTCTGCAAGATTAGAATTTTCGTCTCAGGTAGTGGCGCTTGGGGAGCTTGTTTCGGTTTGGAAGAGATATAGATCAAAAGAGACTATACTCTGAACGCGCTTGCAATGGCAGAGGGGCTGGTGGCTGTTCTGCAATCCTTATGAGGGCTTGAAAAGCTTGACCACAGCCACGCCGAAGCAGAAGGCTGAAGCAATAGCAAGCAGATATGACCAGACGGCCATCCCATTAGCAGCCAGAACCAGCGCGCCGATGCCACCAATGAAGTAGATGATCGACCGCAAGAAGACCGGCAGTTTGGACGAATTTGCTCGTTGGTTCTTGGAAGGTCTGCCCCCGGCAAGAACTTCGATGAGACCGATTCCGAACTCACCAATGAAGCCCAGGGCATAGCAAGTGATGGTGACGACAAGACCGAGGAAGAACGAAATGACGAGGAAAAGGAACGTCGTTCCTGAAGTGGCAAGGTCTATGGTGAGAGTGACTGAATTCATTGCTAGTTTCTCCTGTTTCTCGACTGCACTTTAGCTAGATAGAGCAAATTTCGAAAACCGCAGTGTAACGCTGCGGTTTTCGGCAGTGCTGCTCGCTTCAAAATAGCGAGACTAGCCATGTTGAAGCTTATCGTGCGACCCTACGGCCAACGAGACTCCACCTCGGAGTCGGGGCTTGCGTCAGACCAGCGGAACTTGTACGTGACCTGAATGGAGGACTTGCTCGCGAGTTGCAAGAGCAAATACGCCTTTGTTGGCTCGATGAGCTTGAGCGCATCGCAGCCCTGTTGGCTGAAGCTGCGGTTCTGCCCAAAGAGCGAATCGGGGTCAATGGTCCGCAGCCAATACTCGGTCGCAGTGTTGCTTGCACCACCGTTTGCCGCAGGCAGCGCATCGAACTCCAGCCAGAGCGGCTGTTGCCTGACGTCGTCGGCAATGAATCGAATTCGAACGCCAGAGGCCTTGCCCTGAAGAACGCTGCGAATAGCGATGGTCAGAACATTCTCGATGTACTGCGGAAGAGGGAGTGTCGGAGAGGTCATGAGTTTTTGTCTTTCCGTTTGGAATTTGCGGTTGGTTCTAGTTCTGCGTTTAGTCAGGCTTCACGAGGGGATGCGAAAATCCATGGTGCGAATGACGAGTGTGAAAGTTGTCGCCAATCCGCACAAAGCGCCGAGTGTCGAGATGAGGAAGAATCCCGTCCACTTGAAGCCTGCGTTGAAGCCGATGTAGGTGTTCAACAAATACAGACCCGCTCCGATCAGAAATCCCAGAGCGAGAGTGGGAAAAACCGACATCTCGAAGTTCGAGAAGAAGTCGGTGTTGCTGAAGTACAAGAGCAACTGGGTGAACGCCGCGTACACGATGATGGGGATTATGAGAGTCGCCAATGCAACAGGACTGAGGGTAGAACATACGAGCAACATGACGATTGCAGATGCTGCAGTTCCCAGCCATCCGTAAGAAGAGAGGAAGTTCGTGCTGATCGGCAATCCGATGAAGAAACCGAACATGGCTCCGGCGATAAGCGAACTGCCGAAGTCATAGCCGATCATATAATGGCCGAATGTGGTATTGACGATGATGGCATAGAGAACACCGATCACCGCAGAGGCGAATACGCCAAGCGTAATGTTGGTAGCGTTCTTCAATTGATAGTCCTTTTCTGTTTTGACCTAGGCTCAGTTTAGTGGCTCTAAGAGCCATTTTGAGAATTCAGAACTGCGAATTTGACTAGGGGAAAAAAACTATAAGAAGAAAAAGAAGTGATGAGGAGAATAAGCGAACCATATCGCTGTTATCACTTATGAAAGAAGTTAATCTTGGCTTACCTCATACAGCCATCATGAAAGTAAATAGGGGTGCTTTATTAAATGCATAATTCAGATATTTTTTCTGAAAGCTTTTGTTTAGAACCTAGACACTAATTACTTTCAAAACGCTTTATTAAAGCGGACAGGAATAAACTCGATTATTCGGTCAGATATGATTACCGATTATCTTTCCTAGCGTACATAGCGCAACTTTTTCTATCGCTAACTGCGCTAAGTTTTGTTTGAGTTTTTTATTTTTGAAACCGGGCTTTAAGCCTCAAGAAATCAATCCTATCTTGACTATTAAACCCGTTTCATGAAAATCTTGGATATTCATTTTCAATTCATCAGCACCAGAACAATTCAACCCAGAAACCAGTTAAATAGCGCCTCATAGAAAATATCACTTCGCCCGGCGCGAGGTTGTATCTCTTCGTGTTGATCTTACTGAGCCTCTCGGGATGGGGTCGTCCCATCTTTACCCAACAGGAGTAAAACCATGACCAAGGTTATGGATCGAATCGCTTTCTCTCGCAGTGATCGTAAGCCGCAGTGCATCATCGGATTCGACCCCGTGACGAAGACGCCGATCGTAGTCGCCGTGGTGGCACCTGAACAAAGTGTTCTGGTTCCACCTGCCAGCAATTGGCAAGCGATTTCGACCGGCCAAATCGTCGCGGAGGGCGTGGATCTGGATGGGTGCCTTGCGGCGCTCGATGCTTGGTTCGAGAGAGAGGGATTTGCGCAGCCCGCGTAAGCGAAGCTGTGACTTCGGAGTCGACGCTCGGCGTCGACTCCATCCCCGGGGGCTTATCTACCTCTAAGTTCTCATTTTTTAAAACCGTTATTCTACTATATGAAAAAATAGACACAAGGTTTATAAAATTTGAAAAATGTCGAAATCCCGGTGCCAACCTGGGATGGGTCAGCACCGGGATACTTATTCAAGTTGCTTCGCTCAACAGTAATGCCACTTAAAATGGACTTCTGGAGCGTCGCTTGTCGCTTTGTTCTTGCCGTCGCAGATTAGCTTTACGCTACAAATGCAAGTAGCGATGTCAACACTTTCGAAAGTGAAACCACGAGAAATAAGCTCTTTGAGAGCTTTCAAACGAGATGGTGGTATTTCAACATCCGACAAGTGCTTTTTGATTTCGTAATTGACTGCTGGCCGACTTAGAGCGAAAAATGGCGAATCCTCACGAGGTTGCTTGGTCAAATAAAGCTCAATCAAATCATCGCCCTTGTTTCTGTCGAGTTGAAATTCAAGCTTCATTCGCTGGTGCTCAGAGGTGAGTGTTTCTGCTCTGCCGTTCGATGAGTTGATTCCCCAGATCTGCATCAGACGATAGGGAATTACGACTTGAGAATTTCTCTGAGTGTGCTGGTAGCTAATTAAGCCAGCAACAAGGTTAGCAAAAGCAGCCGGAAGAGCTTTGATAGTGTCAGCATGTGCCGGCTTGATTTGATTGCTTGACCGCAGACAAGAGAAACAAAATACCCGATCATACTCTGCCGATTGAGCCATTCGCTCTTCCTGGCGACGATTTGTAATCAGGCAGGTAGGGCAAAGAGTGAATCCCGACAGTATCCTGCCCATATGAGTGGATTCGGTCATGATGATTAGTGCCTTTCTTTTTGTGATTTGAAGTTAGTTTTAGTGGGATAAAGAGGAGATAAGCCTAGAAGAATTGTTTTAGGACTCTCAACTGCTTTTGGCTTCATTAGCTTATGTTAGTGTAGTGGAGATAAAACTAGACTGTGCTGAAATGCACTAACTAGTCTGCTCACGGAGTTGAAACTGTGACCATGAATTTTCCTATGAATATAGACAAGGAATCGTCTATTCCTTTGTTTTTGCAGGTAGCAAGATCTATTCAAGAACGCATTGACTCAGGTGTTTTAAGCAAAGGCTCAAAATTACCCTCAACTTATAGTTTGTCTGTGGCGCTCAAAATATCAAGAGCGACTGTTGTGAAAGCTTACAATGACCTTCTCAGTCAGGGTTATCTTGAAAGTCGCGCAGGCGGTGGGACTTATGTTAGTGGAAGGGTTTTAGCCAAGGCGGATTTCTTCGAACGCTTTTCTGATAGTCAAACAAAAGATCCTGCCTATTTTTCAGAATTCTCCCAACGAATTTTATCGATTTCAAATTCCAGCACGGAGTATGCTTCGGCAGTAGACAATGAAAAAGTGAATTTTGGTGCGCCGCCAATAGACAGTCTGCCACTCAAGACATGGAAAAGAATCTTGACTCAAGAGTGTAATGATTTAGGAAGCAGGTCTATAGATTGGAGTCCCGACGACTTTGGATTATATACTTGTCGAGAAGCTATTAGCCAGTATTTAAGCCGTTCTAGAGCTATTAAATGTTCTCCTGAGCAAGTATTGATTTTTGCCAATTGCAAGGAGTCACTTATGTTTGTTAGCCGCATTTTGCTGAATCCTGAAGATATAGTAGCGATCGAAAACCCCAGTTACAATGACGCTCGCAATTATTTTTCTTCCTGCGGAGCTAACTTGATACCAATAGATATAGACAATGAGGGAATGATCGTTTCTGAATTGTTCAAACTAAAGAGGAAACCAAAGCTCATTTACACTACTCCCGTTCAAGATCCCACAGGAATTAAGCTGCCTAACACCAGAAGACTAGAATTGATCCAATGGGCGGAAAAGAATGAAGTGATGATTTGGGAAGAAGGTTGGGAAGGCGACTATAACTATGTTTCACCAGTCGATCCCGCATTACAGGCATTAGGCTCTGGAGCAAACGTTTTTTACGGATATTGCTTCTGGAAACTTCTCTATCCCCTAGTGACTCTGGGAGTACTTATAGTGCCACCACAACTGGTGCATTTATCTCGCAAAGCAAAACAGTTTGCTGATATTCAATTTTCAATGTTGGAACAGAAAGCATTGGCTCGTTTCATCTCAGAAGGGCATCTTGAAAGACACGTCAGAAAATCAAAAAGTATTTTCGAAAAAAGACGTGTTAGTGCTATGGAAGGCTTGTTGAGCACCCTGAGAGACCACATAGAAATTCCAAAACAAAGCGCTTCTCTTCATCTCTGCATAAGATTTTCGGAGGTATTTGAAAAAGAAAACATTCTAAAGTCAGCTGAACTTGCCAGACTTTCGCTCACCGCAACTACACCTTATTACCTACAAAGCCCCAGGACAAATGAGTTCTTACTTCCGTTCAGTCTCTATTCTGAGGAAACTCTCTTTAAGCGAATATCTAAGTTTTCCTCTTATCTCAAATACAAATAGGATAAATTGCGCTAACTCTGCTAGAAGTATTTTGCAAACCCAGTAAACAAAGAGCATTTATTAGATAAGTAAATCTAGTTACTAGAGTTTCTTTAACATAGAGTGCAATCAATTGTTGTTTTCTCTAATCTGCTTTCAAGAACCAAACTGTAATACCTTTTCTTTCTATCTCAAAGTCAAAGCCCTATGGGCTTGATATAGCCTTTCTACTTCTTGCCGCATGAGAATCACCTGAGACAATAGGAGAAATCTCCATGGCTACCGAAGTTCCACAGACAGTTCTTGAAGTGGCTGCAAAATTTCTGCCGCATTTCGTTGAGATCCACCTGGACAAGCCATTTCCGGCCCCGCCTCGCGAGGCCACCAAAGCTCGACTCAGAGCTTCTGCGAGCTCGGATCTCAATCAAGTCGAGCGTGCTCTCACTGACGCCCACAAGGCTATTGTCGAGACTTTCGTGCATGACGATTGGCAGAACCGCATGAGAGCGAATTCAGACCTTCTCCTGGTTCGCTGGCAGCTCGGACGATTCGACGACTGTCTTGAACTCGTCGACTCTCTCATTCGAATTTTTGGAGGGCACTCCGGGCTTTTCAACCTGGGCGCCGCTGATCTCTTCTACATGAAGGGATGCATTTTGGAGTCGAAGGGATGTTCGACGGGGGCGGCCTCATGGTTTTGCAAGTCGCTCGATATTCGACGCAAAAACTTGATGCCTCAACATCCAGTTTTAACTGCTGCAGAGCAAGCCTATCGGCGTACAATTTCCGGCTGAAGAAAGCCTAGGCAAGTAAGGAGAAAGAGGAGTTGTGGCTGTTTTATAAACAGCCCTTCTCCACTTTCTCTTTTGATTCATGTTCAACGAGATGAAGTAGTAGAAATGCTTTTTAGAAAAAGAAAACTGACGCAGGACAAAAAATGTCCACACGCCAGTCTTCTTTTCAAAATCTAGAGACAGCTAGGTTCGCTCTAGACCTTCTTCTTCAGCTCTTCGAAAACCTCGTTGAGAGGACCGTCGTAGTCGCCCGCTGGTTGACCATCGATGGTGGCATTCCACTTCTTCATGCCGGACTTGTCGTCGGCAAAAAGCCATTGGAAGTTCATCACCACCCGCAGAGAATGTTGGCGATTCGTTTTGGGATTGACCCATTTGAGTTCGCCGCCAAAACCGTCAGGGTCTTTGGACGTGAGAAGGATTTCTTCTTGAGACATGTGGCCTCTCCTGAGATTTAGAGGGTCGCTAGCTTTTCGCCAGCGAGCCTCAGAGTTGCGGGGTACTTGGCAAAGCAAAAGCGAATGTGCTGAGTGCGAGTGTTGGGGCGATAAAACCCAAAACCAGCGACCACAGCCAGTCCCTTCTGAGTGCGCAAATACTCGGTGGTAGCCTTGTCGTCCTCGAATCCCAGATGCGAGGCGTCGGCGTAGAGGAAGTAAGTTCCTTGAGGCTGAATGAATTTGAAATTGGCGTTCTCGACATAGCCGGCGAACTCGTCGCGCAGCGCCTCATACTTGAGCGTGAGGTCGTCGTAGAACGACTGGGGCAGTGAAAGTGCCTTGATGGCGGCAACCTGGAAGGCTGACGGTGCAACAAGCGTGGTGTAGTCGTGCAGACGCTGCATCGCATAGCAAACGTCTTTGGGAGCAACTGCCCAACCGATGCGCCATCCCGTCACGTTGAAGGTCTTGGACAGACCGCTGCAAGTGATGGTGCGATCTTCCATGCCGGGCACGTTGGCGAGCGCAAGATGGCGCTCTCCATCGAACACCATGTGCTCGTAGATCTCGTCAGTGATTGCCATCACGTCCCACTTGAGGCAGAGCGAGGCGATGTATTCAAGCTCGTCCTTGGTGAACACGCGCGACGTCGGATTGTGCGGAGTGTTGAGAATGATGGCGCGCGTGCGCTTGTTGAACGCGGCTGCAAGCTCGTTGCGGTCGAATGTCCAATCAGGCGCGTGCAGTTTGACGAAGCGAGGCACACCGCCAGCGGTGACGATGTTGGGCGGGTAGTTCTCGTAGAACGGCTCCAGGACGATGACTTCATCGCCGGGATTGACGAGCGAGAAAATCGCAAGTGCGATAGCTTCGCTTGTGCCGCAAGTGACGACAACTTCTTGCTCGGCATCGACAGTGCGATTGTAGTGCGCCTTGTACTTGGCAGAGATCGCTTGTCGAAGGGGAGGATGTCCCCAGGTATCCAGATACTTGTCGTAATTGGCGTTGATAGCGTCGATGGCATAGCCCTTCAGAATCTCATCCGAATTGAATTCGGGAAGACCCTGCGCTAAATTTACTACGGTACCCGCGGCGGTAGCTGCTGCATTGAGCCGCATGGCACCGCGGATGTTCGAAGGAAAGATGAGACCGATTCGATCTGCCAGTCTAGATTTGGCCATCTGAGTAGCATTCCTTTCGTACTTATTCGTGATCGCTTGAACCGCATGGAAAGCGATTCGGTGACGGATACGTTTTAGATAAAGGCAAAGGGGATTTGGATTTACGACTGAATGTTTTGAGAAACGAAAGATAATCTGACCCTATGCTATGGCGTATATACAGACAATGAACGTTACGAAAGATGTTTATGATAAAGCGGTTAGAAAAAGGGTTTATTTCTCTTTCTTGAACTCAAAACATAGCTCTGTACAAGGTTTCTCATATAAATAAATACTGGAGAAGGGCTCTGCTAGCTGTGCTAGCTAATTGCCATAATGAGCTCGTCTTAATTTAAAGGGAGCTATTTTAAGCTCGACCAGTACTGTGCAAAATGTTTCTTAACATCAAGAATCCGCTCATCAACTTGATTGGGGTCTTCGTCCATCGTTCTCTTTATAGTGTCATATTCGGTGCCACCATTCTCTAGTACGCTCATAGTAGCAATGACCGACTCGGCTAAAGCTTGCGTGTTATAACCACCTTCGAGAAAACAGATAACGTTGCTTTTTGTTTTGTCTCGCAATTTAGATACCGAGTTTGTCAGGTCTGAAAATCCAGCGGTTGAAATTTGCTGCTGGCCTAGAGGATCGAAGATGTGTGCATCGTATCCGGCAGACACTAAAATTAAATCGGGCTGGAATTGTTCGCAAACTGGCTCTACTATTTGCTCAAACGCCTGCATATAACCACGATCTCCAGTACCTGCAGGAAGTGGAACATTGAGATTGAATCCTTTTCCATCTTCTTTGCCGTCGTCTTTGTACCAACCCGATTTCGGCGGCCAGAAAGGAAATTGATGTAGCGATAAAAAAAACACTGAGGGATCATCGTAAAAAATGGCCTCAGTTCCGTTGCCATGATGAACATCCCAATCAAGCACGAAGACTCGATTGAAGCCCTGTTTCTGAGCGTTGCGTACAGTGACCGCTACATTGTTGAAAAGACAAAAACCCATTCCTTTAGCGGCTAGTGCGTGGTGACCGGGTGGACGGACAGCGACAAAACTGGAATCGATATTTTTGTCAGACATGTTTTTCAGTGCGCTAAGACCAGCACCTGCAGCTAATTTAGCTGTCTCATACGTTTTGGGACTCAAATAAGTATCACCATCAATTGCCACCAGTTGATTGCCGTATTCGGCTATCTCAGAGCATTCTTTGAGCTTTTCAACATAAGCGCAAGAATGAACCATGGCAATTTCGTCTTCAGTCGCTTCAACAGGTTCAATTTCACTTACTTTGCCAGGTAGTGTGCTTTCTTGAAAGTATTTATCAAATACACTGAGGCGTTTGACCGATTCTGGATGAGAAGCCGGATTGACGTGATTTTGAAATCTTTTATCGTGTACTAGCGAAAGGCGCATAACTTAAATCTTGAAACAATGACAATCTGAGCGGTGTCACTATTCTAGAGCAAACATAATTAGTATGCATTTTTACTATAAGTTTTAATAAAATGAGTTCTCAAAAATCACGAAAAAAAACAGGAGAGAAAGAGCTGTTGAAGCCTTTCTCCCCTGCTTATGCGCCTTAAATCAAGCTGGGACTAGCCGCCGAAAAGCCAGGCAACAAGACCGATCAGAAGACCAAGCGCGCCGATGAGGGTCATGGCATTTGCCAGGTTGTACGTTGCGCTGCCAGTCCGTGCCTGACCGAGCGGCACTGAGGCAAAGAGCAGAATCGCGCCGATGAGAGTGATCCAGCCGATGGGTGAGAGGTCCATAATTTTTTCCTTTGTGTTTTTGAGATTTTCAATAGAGGCGAATTAGGGAGGGAAGCTAAGTTAAACTAGCTCCCGCTCCCCTTCTTGAAGAAATCAGAAACTGATTCCGAAAATTCGCAGAAGATCTGCACCCGTCATATAGACGAAGAGCAGCATCAGCATTGCGACGAAAAGCAGAGTCACCCGTCCTTTCAGAGCAGGATTGACCGGCTTGCCGCGCAGCCCTTCGATGGTGAAGAAGAGCATGTGACCGCCGTCGAGAGCGGGTATGGGCAGAATGTTCATGACTGCCAGGTTGAGGCTGATCATGGCAAGAAGCCAGTTGAACTGGTACCAGCCCATGCCATAAGCATCGCTGCCCATCTGCACGATGCCGATGATGCCACGCATTTCAGCACCTTGAGGCTTTTCGACTAGTCCCACCATCATGCCCAGACCATTGAACATGCCGGCGATCGCGTCATATGTTGTCTTGCCGCTTTCGACCAGCGCCGAACCGAAGGAGAGCTTGTGCGCTTCCACTTTGAGGGTGAATGCGACGCCAATCTGTCCTTTATCGTTGGGTGTGACCGAGAGTTCGACCGGGCTTCCGCCGCGATTGACGCCGATTGGGGTGACCAGATTCTTGCGAGTCTGAAGTGTCTGCATGATCTTTTGCGGCGAATCGGTCTTGACACCATTGACGGTGACAATAACGTCTTGCAACTGCATGCCGGCGTCACGAGCGATTGTGACCTGCTCGGCGAATCCAGCCACTTGAGTGGTCGGAGTCGCAGTCATCTTGCCGACAAAGAAGAAGAGGGCGGCAAAGATAACGAGCGCGGTCAGAACGTTCATGACGATGCCAGCAATGGCAACCAGCATGCGCTGATAGACCGGGAAGACTTTGTACTGGACGTTGGACGCGTCGCCGCCGGACTGCTTCTGCAGCTCCAGCATGGTCGACTCGTCTTGAAGTTCGGGAATGGAGACATAACCGCCGAGAAGAAACGGGGTGATGCGGAATTCAGTTTCCCAGAAGGTGCCAAGCACCCAAGACATGTTGCGGGTTCCGAACCCGATGGAAAAGACGGGTGTCTTGAACCCGTAGTAACGTGCAACCAGCCAGTGTCCTGCCTCGTGGACGAGAATCAGGAGAACGAGCCCAAGAAGCATCGTAGTTACTCCCGTCATGCTTGAAAGCATGGCGGACAGTGAGAAGATTTCGGCCATATAAATGCCTTTCTCTTGGTTAAATGTTGACCCGGATGGGATAAGACAAAGCCCGAGTAACACCAGAAGGTATTACCTCTTACTTTATCTGGCGAAAATAGGTTAATTGGCTGAAAAGGAGAAACCGAACTGTATTTCTCGCTGGTGAATAAAAAAAAGGACTCCGAAGCTTATTAAGTTGCTTAGTCTCATGTCAATATAAAACTCATCATATAATTTTTAAGTGCGCGAACCACGCTAAACGCTGTTGTCAAGGGTATTTTGAAATGTTGGAAGCTATTTTTAAGTCGAAAAAGCCGGTTATTGGTGTGATCCACCTTCTTCCCCTTCCCGGTTCGCCTCGTTGGATGGGCGACCTAGAAGAAGTGCTTCAAAGAGCCGAACAGGAATCCCTTGCGCTTGCTTCGGGCGGAGTGGACTCAATAATCATTGAAAATTTTTTTGACGCTCCCTTTGCCAAAGATCGCGTAGATGTTTCTACTGCTTGTGCATTAACACTGGCTGTCAAGAGGGTTTCGGCTGTTACTAGCTTGCCCATAGGAGTGAATGTACTGCGCAATGATGCCTTGACTGCTTTGGCAATTGCCACTGTATGTGGTGCATCGTATGTACGAGTTAATGTTTTGAGTGGAGCCATGGTTACTGATCAAGGCATCATTGAGAGTGACGCTCGCAATGTGCTCATGTACAGAAAACAGTTGATGAGCGAAAATATTAAAATACTTGCCGACGTCATGGTCAAACACGCTTATCCACTAGGCGAAGGCACAGACATCGCTCTTTCAGCCAAAGATACCATGCTTCGAGCTGGTGGCGATGCACTGATTGTGAGTGGAACTGGAACTGGTCAATCTCCTGACATGAATGATCTAAGAAAAGTTCGTAAAGCAATGCCTGAAGCGCCGATTTTCATTGGAAGTGGCTCCACTCAAGAGAATGTTAAGGAGCTTCTGTCTGTGGCGGACGGTATCATTGTCGGTACCACGCTCAAACGTAGAGGACAGTTGGAGCAACCTGTGGATGTAGATAGAGTGCGAGAATTCGTCAACGTTGTTAAAGCGACTCGTTAATAATAATGAGCGAGGACACTCCATTATTGCAACGAATTCCTGCCTATATTTGGGCTGCAATAGTTCTTGTCGTAGTTGCTTTGTCGAGTTGGGTTTTTGGAGTTTTGACCGATTATTTTACTAACCAAAGTAAAGTAAAAGTGGCAAATGCTCCTGTCCATCTAATATTGTCTGGACAAAATAAAGAACTGCCAAATATTTCTAAGATGATTTCTTCCATGTCTGTAGATTCGAGACAAGAAAGAAAGCTTGAAATCAGTCTATCGGGCGGTGATGACGAGTTGAAGACAACTTTGGCTTTGCGCAAAGAATGGGATTTTGTCATTTTGGAAATTTCAGGACTTGATTTTCATCAAAAACCAATTGAATGGCTTGAGCATCTGAAGCGAGTATCTGCCCAGTGCAAGGCGAAGGGAGCAAGGGTGGTTATGTTAGTCTTGCCCATTGATGAAACCGAGAAATTGAATGAAGAGCAATCTTTGAAAACAAAACAAGAAGTGATTTGCGCCATGTCGCGCAAATTAGCCCAACGATTAGGTGTTTTAGTAGCTCCAGCATCGGAAGGATTTATTTTCGCGCAGCAAAAAGCAAAAGAAAACAATCTTGAAAATAGCTCTAATTTTGTAAGTGACCTCTATGACTGGACGGCGGCTGTGAGTCTTTATTGTGTCTTGTCGGGTCATAGCCCTTCTGAGTTGCATGAAATGAAAAATCTTGATCCGTCTAGAGTAGCTATTTTGGATTTGACTAAACACCATATTAACGCGCAGACGATTATGCAAAATCAGGGCTATGAGCTAGGTCTGGAAAAGAGTCGACTAATGCCAACCAATGTCATAAGTCCGACAAAGTCAAAATCTTGATCACAATTTTATAATCCGCCGTCGTCGCTATCGTAGACTACTTCCATATTAGGCAATTCAGGCTGTCTTTGATTGCTCATTACGTCTTTATCGTATGAACGATGGTCAAGACTGAACATCGTAGCATCAGAAGAGTAAGAGTGTCTTCGCATTCCACCAAAAGACGAAAAGTTGCTGCGTCCCTGTCCCAAATAGCTGAGGCTGCTCATTCCCGAACCGTATCCATATGAATAGTTGCTTCCTTGCAAATAAGAATCTTGACTGAATGGCATTGCGGGCGGCATTGAGCCCGGTATCGCACCAGGCATTGCACTAGATAAATCTTCTTGCAGTTCAGCCGGTTCGTCTGTATCAACTGAAGCAGATCCGCATTCGGGATAGTTTTCCATATCATCCGTAAAAGTGAGAACCTCACCATATTCGGTGGCAACAGCAGGGGCTGCTGCTGGCTGTTCTCGATCTAGTACCGCACGTATTTTGCCAAAATCGCCTTCGAGCTGATAGAGCCATATTTTAGCTCTATCTGTCCAAACGACCATATTTTCTATTGCTTTAGAGATATTACTATTTTCCTGGCGCAGGCGTGCTACGACCCATGGTGGCAATCGAATGGATTCGACAGCGCTGTTATCTCCAGTACTTACTGTTTCTGGAGCACATAATGTTTCTGCTTTATTTGCTCCGAGCGAAACAGGCTCAGCCAGCTCATCCATTATCCAGTCGGCTACAGTAGTGACAAACATAGACTTGGATAAATCAAGCGGGGCAAGGGCTTCTTTGAGTGTTTTCTTGCCGTCGAGTAGAGACATTTCAGGAGGATGAATCTTTTTTGTTTTTTCAATCGGTTTTAGGATTGAATGCATCGAAACGCCGATGTCTTCAAGAAATTTTTTGCACTCGACATATCGCATACCCTCCTTGAGAATGTACTCCAGAGTGCATTTGGTCAGTTCAAAATCTGTGCATACCGAAATATAATTGGCGTCCTCTTCGTTGAAGGCAAAAGTACCAGCACTCCACAAGAATAATTCAAGAATTGCTTCCAGTCCCTGCAGTCCTTCTGCTTCTGCATGGCATGGATAGCCGTTCTCGACTAGCACCGTAGCTGAATTCATATCTTTGTTGAAAGAGATAATTCCAGTCAATGCACCAGTTCGCACGAGCTGCAATAGATTTGGAAAACTTACTTTTGTGAGGTCGCCGGATAGTTGCATGTTACTTGCCTTATCAATAAGAAGTGGCGAGGTTGTGCTCAGAGTCACTTATTAGTATAACTATTGCCAGTTTTATACCCGAAAATTGTGAGGCTTCAAAATGGAAGTCAAGGAAAATACCTTGGATCAAGAGCTAACGGAACGTGAAGACGGCGCCGATGACCGTTCCGCCTGGTACACCAAAACCATAATCGAGTCTGAGTTGGCAGATTATGCGCCAGTCAAGGGCTGCATGGTAATCAGACCTTACGGGTACGCCCTCTGGGAACACATCCAGAAAGCTTTGGACAAAATGATCAAGGACACGGGTCACCAGAATGCTTATTTTCCACTTTTCATTCCTGAGTCTTTCTTGAATAAAGAGAAAGAGCACGTAGAGGGTTTTGCCCCAGAATGTGCTGTAGTTACTCACGGTGGCGGCAAAAAGCTGGAAGAGCCTTATATAGTGCGCCCGACTTCAGAAACCATTATTAATCACATGTTTGCCAAATGGGTTCAATCCTGGCGCGATCTGCCTATTCTCATCAATCAATGGGCAAATGTAGTCCGCTGGGAAATGCGCACCAGACTGTTTTTGCGTACCACTGAATTTTTGTGGCAAGAAGGTCACACCGCGCATGCAACTGCGCAAGAAGCCGAAGAAGAAGCAATGAAGATGCTTGAATGCTATCGTGTTCTTTCAGAAGAGTGGCTTGCATTGCCTGTTTTGACTGGCGAGAAGACAGAGCGCGAACGTTTTGCCGGAGCAGTTCGCACTTATTGTATCGAAGCCATGATGCGCGATGGCAAGGCTCTTCAAGCGGGCACTTCGCATTATCTTGGTCAAAACTTTGCCAAGGCCTTTGAAATTCAATTTCAGAATGCTGAAGGTCAACTGGAGTTTGCCTATCAAACCAGTTGGGGCGCTTCTACTCGTTTGGTGGGAGCTGTAGTTCTTGGGCATGGTGACGATAAAGGTCTAATTTTACCGCCTAAAATAGCGCCTATTCAAATTGTGATTGTGCCAATCTATAAATCGGACGAAGAGCGCGCGAATGTTCTGGAGTATTGCAATAAGCTCTTAGGCAGTTTGAAAGAAGATTTTCGTGTTCATTTAGACGATCGTGATAATCTCACTCCCGGATTTAAATTCAATTATTGGGAGCAGAAGGGAGTTCCAGTCCGTCTCAACATTGGTCCCAAAGATGTAGCTAACAACGTAGTTGAGCTAGCGCGACGTGACACAGGAGAGAAGATTCGCAACTTGGCGCTTGCTAGTTTGAGTAACGAATTATCGGGATTGATGATCACCATTCAAAAAAGTATTTTCAATCGCGCACTTGAATTTCGAACTAAAAATACGGTCAAAGTTAATACCTATGAAGAGCTGAAGGCCACTCTCAAAGACAAAAACGTCTTTGTCGAAGCTTTCTGGGACGGAACAACTGAGGACGAAGGCAAAATCAAAGACGAGACTAAAGCCACTATTAGAACCATTCCTTTTCACAAAGATGGACATGCAAAAGAAAGTGGAAAGTGTCTTTACACTGGACGTGAAACCTCACGCAGAGTGGTTTTTGGTAGAGCCTACTAAAAACTAATTGCCCACTTTGGCGATTTGCTTTGATCTGATCAAAGTGCTTGCTCTGTCTAAAAGCGGTTCTTGGTCGATCACAATGTCAGGTTTGACCCCTACTCCATGAATCGCCCTGCCTAAAGGCAAATAGTAATATGCTGATGAAATCTTGACCGACGTGTTGTCAGGTAAATCCCATACTCGCTGTACAATACCTTTTCCAAAAGATTGTCTGCCAAGTAGAGTTGCTCTGCCATTGTCTTGTAGGGCTCCTGCCAGCATTTCTGCAGCGGAGCGAGTATTTTCATTTATTAGCACCACAAGAGGTTTATTGCCTGTGTAATTCGGCAATCTGAGCGATTTAACCAGGTCTCCATCTGATTCTATAAGTGCCGTGTCCTTTTCTAGATACCATTTTTCGGGGCAAGATTCGATGGCGCTTGATCCTTTCATAGACACAAAATCGCCCTGGGGACTGAACAAAGCAAAGGATTCAAATGCGATGTCTACACATCCGCCGCTGTTGTCTTGCAGATCTAAAATATAACCCTGACAGTCTTTGAGATTAGATAAAGCCTGCTTCAACTCTTGAGTGCAAAGCTTAGAGCAAAAACCTGAAATGCGAATATACCCTATTCGGTCTGCCAATTTTTTATATGTTACTACGTCTTTTTCTTCATCTAATGCGCGTCTAGCTGTGGTTGCATCGCTGTCTCTATAAAAGGTATAAGTGTCCTTTAAAGACCCAAGCATGGCTGTAACAGACTGGTCGAGCTGTTCTTTATCGGTCAACTCAGAATCGAATTTATGTCTCCAGTTCGACCATCCTTTTAGACGATCCCTGAAAAGGAAGTGTTCATCCACAAGTTGCCAGATCTCGTCATATGTTTTTATGTATGACGAGATATCCTCACTGGCAACGGGGACACTAGAATTGAATATAGACAGGATCAATGTCAGAACAACAAGTCTGACCGTTGATGTTAACGGTGATTTGGTCCAAATTTTCAAAGATTTCAAACCTTGATGGCGCAACAGGTGTTACGCGCTTCGTTTACTAATTAGGTGATACAGTTGGCTTTCAGACAGCATTTAGAGAGACTATCTGTTTCTACTATTGCACGAAGCTAAATTTTTGCCTAGATCTGCACGGTGTGAAGAAGCAGTTTAGATATCGAGTCAGAGAGCTTTTCAGACGATAGGGGCTTGGTGATGAAAAGGTTTATACCGCTGGCTAAACATTTGGATTCGTCTGGAGATTCGCATATAGCAATGATTGGCACTGCTAGCTTGGCTTTGTAGTGTTCGAATTTGCGAATGGAGTTGCCCAGGCTATAACCGCTCAAATTGATAGTTTGCATGTCAATGACGATAAGGCTGTAATTTTTTTCGAACAGTAAATCCATCGCTTCGTTAGAATTGATGGCGCATTCCACCTCCAAGCCGTACTCTCTGATTTTTTTTATCAAAAAATCTTTGAGACTAACGTCGTCACCAATAATAAGGACGCGGCTTGCCATAATTTACAACACTAGACTGATTTAAGTGACTTTCTTTCTATAGCATTATTATATCGATTGATGTTGATGAGTCTGTCGAAACCGACAGTATAAGGCTCGTTTTTCCACTTGCGTGATTTAGAAATTGAGTCAAATTGCCTACAATGGCGAAGGTAAACAATTTTTACTATAACATGTAACAAGATGCTGAAAAAAGGAGGCCGCAGGTTGGAATATAAATTTTACCCCTGTGCCATTTTTGAGCAGATCAAACAGTTAGTCGCAACCAGCAGCACAGCTCCAGGTTGCCTGATGACCAACTTCAATCTACTTGTAGGAAAAACCCAGAAACAGAGAGATTATTTTGATTTTGAATTGATCATATTGGTGTTAAAGACAATGTTCTGCGACTCGTGAAGGTCGTCAAATAAAGCTCGTGGTGTCTAGGCGATTAGATTTGTGTTCCCCTCGCTAAACGACGCTATGCAACGCTCTGGTGTTATATTTATATTAGTTTCTATAGTAGAGTTTCAAAAAAGAGAAAGCAAAGTCAGGTTTATGTTCCTGACCTTGCTTCTCAAAGTTCCCACTTACGGGATGTAATCGCCGATTTTGGGATAGACCTGGTCTTCGTAGTCGTAAGTCCAGGCCGGTGCTCGCGGATCGTTGAAATTGTAGTCCGTGAGTTTAATCGGATCGTCGCGCTTGAACAAGGCTTGATCAAAGGAAAGCTTCTCCCTGACGCTTGGTGCATCAGTTTCTTCGACTTTGTTGCCGTTACGCAACTCGGTTCGAACGATGTAGCCATCTTTGTCGAGGTACTTGTAGAGTAACTTTCCGTTGGGCAGTCGGTAATAAACGTAGTCGATTATTGACCCGTCATTCACCATGTTAATGGTGACCGATTGCTCACTGGTAACCGGATCGTACAGATCGACTTTTGAGAGAATGCTATATGCCGGCTTCTTGCCGTCAACAGGACGCTCGCGCCAAATCTGCTTGTAGAGGACCTTTTTGCCTGTCTCATCGTAAATGAGAATATTGGTAGCACCAAGGAGCATCATGCGAGATTGCCACATAGTGCCGTCCAAGCGGAAATAGGTCATCGTGCCCGGCTGCATGCCGTAAGCCAAATCGTATTCGACCAGGAGGTTCTTGCCGTCAGGGCTGTAGATTTCGCCATGTTCTTTGACGTTGGCGCCCTGACTGACACTGCCGATTTTTTGACCTTCGGCATTGAAGACCTTCTTGAAATAACCGCCTCCGCCCTGGATGAACCAGACTTCGGATTCGGGAATAACGCCTTGTGGCGTTTGTTGAAAGACTTCTTCTTTCAAGAGTTTGAATTTCTTGGTCGGAATAGAAATGGTTTCGACCCAGCTCTTACCGTCCTTCTCGACATTGACGTTCTCGGTTCTGATCTCCCGAAAGAAGATACGCGAACGTTCAACGGTCTTGCCGTCTTCGAAATAGTAAGTCTGGACGTACTGGTCCTTCTCCTTGATGTACGCTCCCTGGCGCTCAAGTGTACCGTCTTTTCGATACACCTCGTGCTTGAGGAAGTTTCCTTTTGCGTCATAGTGAGCGATACGGCGTAAACCACCTCGCTCTTCGATTGTGATACCAGGAAAGTGCTTGACGCTCTTGATCACCGATTGATCGCGGTTATAGTCCTGGTCTTCAATCAATGACAGGTGGGCTTCATCCCACTGGATGGTGGCAGAGTCGAGTTGGCGCCATTCCTTGCTGAATCCGGGCTCTTTCACCATTTTGAAGCGCTGAATGATGAACGATTTTCCTGAATCCTTGGAGGGCAAGATGACGTTCGACAACGGCTTTACCGGCCATGGATCGGTGTTGTCCGGAAAAGGCCCGTCGTATGCTGAGGACTGCTTGAGCAGACCTGTAGCCAAAAATGCGGCAGCCAGCGCGGCGGCCGACAAAACGATAGTGATAGATCGTTTCATTGAGGATCCTTTCATGTCGTATTTTTATGCCTCAGACACACTTCAAGTTGCAAAAACCACTCAAACTCTTCTCGTTGATAACGAGAAAAAGAATTGAAGATTTGCAGAGTATTGGGTTGTTCTTGAAGTGAATTCTAAAGAGAGATAAGAGGTAGAACTTGACCCTAGTAAAAAGTGGTAATGAAGAAAATGAAAAAAATACTCATAATGAGTTACTAATATGGTTGTTGAGTTCTGATTGTCAAGAGAGCGACTTGCTAGCAATTTGCGTAACTAGCGCTAGGTATTTAAATTGGACACTTGACCAATTTTGTCTCGCAGTGTTTTACGATAAAATTTAGTAGAATGACAGTTAAACGAAAAATGAGTAAGCAGCAGGAGTGCAAGAGGTTGTCTTGCACTCCTATAGTTGCTGCCGTGGTGTTGAAGCGAATTGTTCGACTGATTACGCCGACGCGGTCGTGCCCATGAAGACCGGGCAGAGCCAGGGAAGGGCGTAGGCGAATGGGGTATCGGGAAGCATCTCGACCATATCGCCGTTCGCCATCCAGAGCGAATTGCGGTCGTGACGCGAGTAGTTGTAGTTGTTGCCGTTCAAGAACTGAACGCTGCGTTTGATCTCGGTTCGATCGCGCATGTAATCGCTTTCGATCCAGATGCCGTGCGGAAAGAAAACAGATTCGTTGGCGACAAAGGCGCCATCATATTTGGTGACGAGAGCCGTGCCAGGCAGACATTGATCCGAATCCGCTTGGGCCACTTCGACTTTGCCGTGCCAGGTGTCGCCCTTGTCGGTGAGCCATGTATCGGCGTCGACGCGAGTATGGATGGTGAAATCGACGTCGGTCATCTGGTTGGGGACGCCGTCATTGTCGTACTCAAAGAAGCGCTGCCGACCGTCTGGGTAAGTGACGAGTCTGATGAGACCACGCTCATTGCATTCAAGTTTGTAGTCGCGGGAATACGCATTACCGTAGGATTTGCGCATAGGGCACCTCCAGTTAGTAGGTTTCACATTGATAGAGTGTGGGATGTCCATAAGGTCTGCTTATCAAACTTCAAAACGACTCCTGCCACCTAGTGGCGAGCGAAAATATCGATGTTTTGAGCTGTTTTGAAGTAGTGAAAAGAATTGCAGACCGAATGGGGGGTGAAAAAAGATGACTTAGACTACAAATATCAGTGGTATCAAAACCTTGTTTATACGATTAGATGAACTCTACTTTTCTAAGATATGCTTAGTTTTTCAGCTTTCCTAAATAATCTTGCTACCGCTTGTGGTGGCTGAATTAGAGGGCGATTTTTTCGATTTTGTTAATAATCAAATCTAAAGAAAATGTTTTTTGTTGAGAAGTGTTTCACTGACCTAGTGCAGCTCTGCTAACTCTAATTGCGGCAAAGTTTTAAGCCATGATCTTGTTTCTACTAATGGCTAGTAATTTATGCAAAAAATCTAATTGGGAATCACTACACATAACCTACGAGTATAAGCACCTCCATTTAATTCTCTCAACACCGTTTTTATTTCTTAAATACCAAACGCAAACCCTAAATAGAAAGGAAAACCGCTATGTATGAGCTGGTTGTCCTGGCCTCGTATAGCGCCGGCATTCTCGTTTTGTCCGCTATCGCACTTGGCCTCTTTTCTGAATTCTATGGGAAATACGGAAGTTCCGGCTTTGTCGCGGCTGAAAGCATCACGCTTTTCATCGCCACCGCTGTTTCCGTTCCGTTCTCCTTCTTCGTCCTCAAGGACGCGATTATTTGGGAATTCGCATTGGTCGGCTTCCTCAACTCGGCAGTGCTAGCCTATGTGGTTTCGTACTTCCGTAACAAGGACGCCGAAGCAGCTCCCGCTCTTGTCGAATTCGCACTGGCCAATTTCGACAAGCTGGACAAGGATGGCGACGGCAACTATGTCCGTGGTGACATCAACGCCTGCATCGAATCTGGCAAGTTCAGCGATGCCGACGTCAACATGCTCTATCGCCTGATGTATCGTACCGAAGCTATCGGTCACGTGTACGACTGGATGATCGTGGCATCCTACCCGCCGCCGTCACCCGCCATCGGTCTCTACGCCGTCAACCGCAAAGACCTTGCGGCTTACAAGCAGCGCATGTCCCTGCGCGGCGGCGGCCTGTTCCACTGATGAGCGATGAAACGCTCATTGATCTTGTTCAAGCTCGCGACGGGTAATTACTCCCCGAGCTGGCCTGACAAACTGCCCGGTGTCCCGTTCTCCGGGCAGACCTACTTGATTGGCAATCACGCTTACAAGGTGGTGCAGACAACGGACTTTTATGGTTTTCTTCCGCAAGGTGTCACATCAGGCAGTCTCGATTATCCTGGAATTACCGAGGATCGCGAGGCTGCTCTGAAAGCTATTGCCGATGCCACCGCTAATGGTGACTGGCCGCAGTGTGTGCACATGGTTGAAGTGCTGAAAGAGAATTGGGATCCCAGGGAGCGTTTCCCTATGGAATTCATCTGAAACTAGAAACACAAAACTCAAGGGGAACACCTATGAGTCAAGACAAACGCGCAGTCGGCCGCGAAGAACTCGACGCCGCTGCCAAGTCACTTGCCGCCCAGGGCAAGCCGTTCGACGTGGCCAACATCTGGGAATATCTGGCTGCGAACGCCGCATCGGCAGGTTCCAAGTTGGACCTGGCAAATATCATCATGAGCGTGGGCGGTGCCTTCCTCGTGATTGCGCTGCCCATCATTCTTGGACTGGTTGCCGACCAGTACAAGTTCCCGGCCATGTTCACCGGTGCGCTTTCGAGCGTCGCAGTCTTCGGCCTCGCCGGCATGCTGATGTGGCACAAGTACAATCTCAAGCTCGCCGGCGGACTTCTGTCCACCGCAGCAGTGGTCGCTGTGCCTGTAGCTGTCTGGGGATTCATTCACGAATTCCTCAAGACTGGCATGGACTACAATACCGAGAGCCTGGTGATTTTCGGCTCGCTCGCTGCCGCCAGTCTCGTGGCACTACGGGCGGTGCGCTTCCCATTCCTGACCATGCCGCTTTACGGCTCGCTCTGGGTTATGGCCACCATCGTCATCGATATGGTCACCCCGTCGGGCAGCGGCTGGCTTTGGGGCTGGTCCAGTCAGAACGCTCTTATCCTCGACATGGTCTTTGGTGGTCTGCTCTGCGTGACTGCCTTCAGCCTCGAGAAGAATCAGACGGAAGACTTCAGCTTTTGGGGTTATCTGTTTGGTCTGACCACGTTCTGGTTCGCCTGGACCCAGCTTGGTCTTGGCGGTGAGTCCGGCAAGCTGCTCTTCGTTGCAGTCAACGTCGGCTTCATCCTGCTTTCGGCCATGCTGAAGCGGACCATCTTCCTGGTCTTCGGTGTCGTGGGTACGTTCTGGTATCCCTTCTACCTGTCATTCCAGCTTTTCGCTGATAACGCGCTCATGCTCTGGACTTCGGTGGCCGCTCTGGGCGCCGGCGTGCTTGGGCTGGGTGTCGTTTACTTCAAGAAGCGTGATGCCATCAACGGCGCGCTCGCTTCGGTCCTGCCGAAGCTGAGGTAAGTTTTCTCTCTACTGCCGAGCTGGAAGCGCTGCTTTCAGCTCGGTTTCCACTCTTAGTTCAATCATCCAAAACTGCTGATACAGCAAAGGAAAGGAATACATCATGTCCAACATGAAGGATGCGAAGAACGGCAACGGCTACAATGCCGAGGAAGCCTGGGCTCACAAGGAGAACCAGGACAAGCTCAAGAAGATGAAGGATGCGCAGGGCGGCCAGAGCGGCGGTCAGGCATCCGGCAGCGACAAGGGCGACGGCAAGGGCTGCGGCGACAAGTGCAAGGGCGACCACAAGGGCGCCTGCAAGAAGAAGGCCGGTTGCCCCAAGTGCGACGCCAACGCGAAGAAGTAATCTTCGCTCGGTCGCGCTGAACTAGCCTAGACTGGACCGCTGTGGAGCTCAATTGCTCTGCAGCGGTTTCGTCTTTCTTTTTCTTTTTTCTTCTCGTGTACTTACTATAGAAAGTAGTCGAATTTTAACAGCATAATCTGGAATATGCTGCTCAGTTCATATTTTTGGGCGATTTTTATGAACTGAGTGGCATACTTCAAAAAAAATTGCCAAATATAATCTACTATAACAAGCAGTACTAAGGCGTCAAGAAAAGAACGAGAAGATGACTGCCACCATATAAGGTGAACAGTCAAATTCTCGTTCGTCAGTCAGAATGAGTTCATGCAAGAGACTTCAAAGGCTCAGTTCATAGACGTTGAGCTCGCGCTTACGTCCTTTCTCCAAGCCCACCTTCACAAAACCGAAGCGCGGATAGTAGTGGTTGGACCGAAGTCCAACCACAGTTTTCAATCGCAGAATGGTCATGCCGCGCTTGCGACAGGCATCAATGGTGTCGTTGACCAGAAAGGTCCCGATGCCACCACTCTGACAATCTTCCGCAACTCCCAGTTCATGCAGCGAGGTGACGCCGTCGCGGCGGTGGTAGGAACGAGTCCATGCCACCACCACTTCGGTTTTGCCTTGCATACGAAACACGACTTTGATGCGATGCTGCGAATTTGCACCATCGCACTTTTGTCGTTTGATGGCATCTTCAAGAACCACTCGCGGGACCCAACCAAATGAGGCGCGATTGTTCTTACTATTTACAATTTTGATGATGCCTTTGATGTCCCGGACCATTGCGTCTCGGACCAAAAACCCGGACGGTAAGCCGTTTGTCACTGGCTATCCGTTACGGGTTAAGGATGGTACGAATACGTCGGCGTCGTGGGTCTTGCAAGCGGAATCTCGAACGGATTAGCTGCAAGAAGTTCGGCCGGCATCTGGAAAGAGCCGCCCTCGTTGCCGATGAACACCGTCTCCGCCGACTTGTAGGTCGAAGTGTTGTAGGTACGGATTTTGGCGAAGGAGCCATCGGGACGCAGACTGATGAAGGCTTTGATTTCAGCATCGCCTTCCATGTACTGGTGGTAGAGGTCGGTCGGCTTGCCGTCTTTGCCCAGAATGACGGTCACCTTTTTGTAGGGACCGAGCTCGGGCAGGAGCACTTCGTAGAGCGCGTAGCTCGACTGCTTCATCAAGTCATCGCCGGTGGTGCCTGCGTTGATTGGGCGCCAGTTCTGCGTGACCTCCCCGTACTGAGGCAGGTTGCGCGTTACGCTCATGACGCTCGTGCGGAAGAGGCGGGAGTCGATGAGCTCGCCTTGACGGTTATAGCTCTTCGAGTAGACGCCGTATTCCACCGACCAGGCGCTCGAGTTGACCGACCGCTTCTCGAAAGATACGCGCGTCTTGCCGTTTGGCCAGAGCACGTAACCGGTTTCGATCGTCCCTTCTTTGCGGATGAACGACTCGATTGCTCCGGAGATGAGATAAGTCGTCTGTTCCGTGATGTAGGACTTCTCGCGGACCATGTGACGCTGGACCGAGGTGGAGGCAGGGAAATAGACGGTCTCCACATTCACCATGAACTCGCTGAAAGTGGTGCCGCCCAAGACCATCGCGGCCTTCGCAAGCAGACGATAGCGAGTGACGAATTCGAGCGAGTCGTATCGGCGCTCGGCGTACTGACCATCGGCCAGACGCTTGCCTTTGAGTACGACTTTCTGGTTCGAGTCGAATTCAACCAGTTCCAGAACTGTGCGACCGTCGGCGGCAAGAACGAAGGATGAGCGCACCTGATTGGTGGCGCCCTTTACCAGAGAAGGTGCGAAGTAGCGCAGAATCTCGCTTGCGGTGAAGTCGGGGCGGAAGATGATTTTGCCCGTGTCACCGTTTGCATATTCGGTTTCTGCGTAAAGTGGCGTCTTGCCGTCCTCGGCGTAGACCATGTTGCGAATGCGCTGGTCTAAGTCGCCTTGATAGACGAAAATACGCTCGTTCAGTTTGTCGGGAAACTCGACAGATACTTCCTGCGACTTGTTGCTCAGAGGCAGTGTTCCGCTCAGGTAGAGCGCGGCACCGCTAGCGACAACAAGGCACAGGCAAATGATGATCCATTTGCGCATGATTGTCTCCATGCAGTTTGTGACAGTCGAAGACGCATCACCAGATGTGATGGCTTAGAGCTGTCGATTGAGTTTAGAGATGGAAAGTAGGTGTCTGGAAGAAGAACGCCTATTAGATAAAAAGACAAAGATAACTTCAGTTTTAAAAAATTGAAGGCAGTAAAACTAAATAAATTCAGTTAATAATTCTGAATTCAGAAATTTAAGTGCGTTTTTTGCCACGCCAGGGAGTAAGTTTACCCTGTAAAGATCCTTGTGTGAGCGTCTGGCTAGTTTGCGCTGTAATTGATTTCCACAGTCCAGAAACAGTGCCGATGCCGGTGCAGAGCGAGTCTGCTTCTTCTGCTCTGTTTGTTTCGTATAACAAAGCAGCGTAGTTTTCCATTATCAGCGCCACTTCAGCATGGTTATAACCAAGTGCTTTCTGTTTGATACTCATGGCTCTGACGTAGAAGGGCTCTGCCTTTGCAAAGTTTTTTTGACCATGATAAATGAGCGCTAGAGAGGTTGAAATCATGGCGAGGCCTAAATGATCGCTGCCAAAGATTTTCTCGTAGATGCCCATAATGCGCTCAGAGAGCGGAGGGGCGTCTTCAAAGTTCCCGACTGAATAATACAGTTCAGCCAAATTATTGAGAGTGTTAGCCACTTCCAGATGATCTGGACCTAGAGTTTTTTCTTTCAAATCAAGACAGTGGTTGAGAACCGGAATTGCTTCCACTTGCCGGTTTTCCTTTGCCAGGGACTCGGCTAATTGGTCTAAAGTGAGAGCCACACGAGGGTCTTTGTCGTCAGTGTGGTCCAGTTCTTCTAGTGCCTTAAACCAGGTAGACGACGCCATAGCGTAATCACCTCGGCTGAAAGCTTGTCCAGCGTCGAGTTTAAACTTTTCGAAATCAGTTCCCATGTCGCCTTTGGTCTCTCTTTTGCTACTTATTTACGGTCGTATATTGAAATTTCCCGCTCAAAGAAGTCTTTAAGCGATTTATTCAAAGCTTTCATATTAAAGCTGCGAGAGTTGCGCTAGCGTCTAAATATAATATAGTGCTTATATTGTCAAGCGGTAAGCCTAAAATAGCACTAAATGCTTGTTATATATAACCACAATTTACTACGGTCGAGTATCACTACCCCTTTTTTCTTCCTGTCGGTGTATTAAGTACCCCACTGAAATCATAAAAAGCATCGACTCGTTTCAAGGTGTAATCGGCACTGACAGTGTCTTTCGCCGGTTCAATCGAAATCATAATCAGAAAGGAAGTTCAATGAACTCCAATAACAATTCTGTTTGGGCTCTGTGGGCGATTGCGGCAAGCGCTGTGGTCGTCAACTTTGCCTACGCATTTGGTCTTCTATCATCTGGCATCGAGCCGGATATGAACACTATGCGCTTCCTTGCCTTCTCAAGCGAAGTAGCCAACCGCAGTTTAGCCAATTTCGATTTTCTCGGCATTGGCTATGCTGCATTCACCACTGTTTCCAACCAGTTTCTGCACGGCAATATGATCCATTTGTTAACCAACGTCGCGTCGCTCGTGTTGCTCGGTTACCCCATCGAGAGACGATTCGGCGCTAAGGCGCTTGCTCTCTGGTTCCTCGTCGGAGGGGTGATGGGCACGCTCGCCCAGTGGTATATCGCTGACCCCAAACTGCCGCTTCTGATTTTTGGTGCCAGCGGCGGTATCATGACCATTACGGGCATGTACCAAACTCTTTATGCCACCAAGAAAATTCAGTGGTCGGTCTGGGGATGGTGTCTTGCCGTCTTTTCTCTGCTACTTCTGGTTCCCAATATCCTGGCGGCGTTCGGACTGATGTCTGACGCCATTTCGAGCACGGCACAGGTCGGCGTTATTGTCCATCTGACAAGCGCTGCGCTGGGTTGGGCTCTGGGTCTCTACCTCGGTCACACGACCCAGGAGTCGGGAGCTGAAGCCGCTTCTAGCACGAACTGGAAAGAAGCAATCGTTTACGCTCTAGTTTTTGTTGCCATCACCGGTGGTGTCTCGTTCTCGATCGGCAAATCGGCCCCGTCGCTGGACAATCGTTTCTTCAAGTATGAGGACCCAGACCTCGCTTACAAGCTCAAGCGAGATCTGATGTTTTCAACCGAGGCTCTAGACAAGGCTTTGCAGGCTCCTGAAGTTCAGGCTGAACTGCAAAACGTCAAGGCTGGAGTTAAGGAGATGGACAATCAAGCTCAGCTTTACGTCTATCTCAAGAAGAATTCAGCAGTTGGTGGAGTTGAAGAAGCCGATGTGGTGCGCCATTTCTTCGATGCACTCAAGGCTTCCAACATCGCAGCCAACAAGGCCATCAAATTGGTCGAAAAGGAGCACAATGCTTTCGAGCTCAGCCTCAATAAGCTTCGAGAGTCTATTAGTGGTGGTCTGAAGATCGACACGGTCGACCTGGATCTGGTCGTGTCTCCTGTCATGCAGAAACTCGGACCTGTCAGTCAGGTTCGCTCGTTATTGCAGGCTGTTCAACAGGCGGCTGTAGCCGTTCTCACTTCCATTTCGAAAGAACAGCAAGTCACTCGGCAGATGGAAATGGAGGTCGTTATCCAGGTTCTGACAAATTACCTGGATGGCCTAGCAAATCAAAATAGGCAATGACCATCGTTTGGGGAGAAGCAGTCGCGAGGCTGTTTCTCCTCGAACCGTTGTTCTCTAATTTCAAAATAGCTCGAATCCAATAAAAGGAAAATTTCAATGAACTCTCTTTCCATTCTCTCTTTAATCGTGCAAGTGCCTGTGATCTTTTTTCTTGCGCTGAAAGGGCGATCTATCGGTGATAGACTCTCCTTTACTAAGGGATTGTTTCTGGGTCTTGTCGTCATGTTGATGGCAACACTATTCAAGTATCTGATTTTGTCTGAAACAGAGTTGCTAGACTTCGTTATTAGATCCTTAACTATCTGGTTATTCGCATTTGGAGCCGGTCTTTTAGCGGCCCAGTACCGGAAAGTTTAGGATACGAAGTCTGGAAGGAAACAGTCGTTAGACTGCTTCCTTTTTTTTAAGGTTTATTACTATACGAAGTAGCAATAATCTCCATTTTAAAAGGAGCTTTCGCTCCTTTCAAATTTTTGAGCTTGTTACTGAGCCTGTCTTATTTTGATCAAGTCATTGCGAGCAGCGTTAATTTGATCGTCATCCTGGCATGCGGTCTTTTCATAGATGGAAAGCGCTTTCTGGCAGTATTTTTCGGCCATCTGCATTTGTCCGGAAGCTTGATAGACTTTAGCCAGTTTGTGGAAAGCGAATGCGACCTGATCGCTCATGAAGCCGAAGTTCTTTTCATATATAGCGATTGCAGGTTCAAGATAAGTGCGAGCAGATTCGAAACGACGTTGGCTGAAATTGATGAACGCCATTTCAACCATGATTTCAGCTACCACCGAATGCTCCTGACCATAAGTGATTTCGGCCAGTTTGCAAGCGTCTTTCAAACTTAAAAGTGCTTTTTCGAATTTGCCTTCTTTGACATAGTGCAAAGAGAGCTGAGTCAGAAGATCGATGATCTCGTGCGGATTGCCGCCTGTCAATTTGAATCCTTCTATCTGACGAAGAGCCATTGCTTCATCAAGAATCGAATTGGTTTCGAAAGTGGCGTCATGGACTATAGAAGATTTGCTTTCTTCCAGTGATTTGCTTTCTTCCAGTGTGACTACAGAAGGACTTGCGGCAATTGTGTTAGACATGGTTTTCACCTATTGGCGGTTAGAAATTAACGACGGAGCCGCTTTAGCGAATCCCCCGGGTGGACATGAATACCGACTGTAAAGCTTACGAAATCTAGCTGTACTGTCAAGAACCTTTAAGGTATTAAAGGGGTTTTTTCGGACATCTATAATCTAAACTTTATTTAAGATGATACTGGTAAGACTGTGCCACTAAATATGGTGCCAACAACATTTCGAAGCCTTGATTTGAGAATGTGTGTGATCTCCACACGGAACACCTCACAATTTGGTTGAAAAAATGAAAATATGTAATAGCCGCCAAAAGAATCGCCAAAAAAATTGTCGCAAATTACATATTTGAAGGAACTGGATATTCTGGGCATGTTTAGTTCTTCTAAAAACTGAATTTTAGGTGGATCCATTTTTATTACTATATCAAGTAGCAGGGCGAGAAAAAAAAGGAAAGCAACTGCCGACACTCGATATAGAATCGAGGCCGACAGCTGCTTCCAGAAAGAAATTACCAGTACCAGTAAACTTCAGGCATTTTGATGTCCGGAAGGGACAGCTTCTCTACCTGAGGTGTCTGGAGCAGTTCGGGCTGATTCACCACCACAATAGGGTCGGTGTAAGTCCCGTCTGCGAAGCTCTGCGGATTGGGTTGAGAATTCCAACCAACGTTCTTCTTCGACTGGATAAAGCCGCTTGGATAGAGCGTGTACTCCACCCCGTTATAGTCGTACCACTGTGACTGCGGCACGAAGACTTTGAGCACAGACTTACCGTCGGCGCCAAAAGTGATGCGACGCGTGAGCTTTCGATTGTAGCGGTTGCCCGTACCCTCGTACTGCTCGACCGACGCCAGGGTGTAAGTGCCCCGCAAGTCGAACGGCGTCTTTGCATCGTGTGAGTAGAACTGCTGGTAGAGCGGAGTTCCACTGGCGCTGTCCGAGACGAGCACGGTCATGCGCTTTTGGCCATAGGTTTCAAACGAGAAGTCGAGACGCTTGCCCGCAACACTGGGGAAGCTCATCGAGTTCTGCCAGCCGCTCATGCTGAACTCGGCTTTGATGGTGGTTCCATCTGCCTCGTAGTATGCACCGGTGACACCACCATATGAGTATGGCGGCTTTTTGTATTGCATCCAGAGTGTGCCGTCGCGACGCCAGCTCCGAGAAACCAGATAGTTATCCTTGTCGGTAACGGTCTCTTGCAACTTAGTGCCGTCGCGGTCGACCAGAAGTTCGCTCACAAGCGACTTGTCCGGTTTGTAGACCGAAACGCGCTGCTTGGTGATGCCGTCTTCAAAGTATGTGATGGTCGAATAAGTGCGATCATCCAGGCGGCGACCTTCTTTGATGAGAGTGCCATCCAGACGCAGTGCCTTGTGGCTTGCGTAAGCAAGTCCGTCGGCTTCGAAAATCACCTCGGTCTTGAGGCGACGTTTGTCCTCGCCGGTCTGCACTGGGTGCATCTCGACGATCTTCTCCGCCGTCTCATCGGGGCGGAAGAACACGTAAGTGGTGACGCCGTCGACATACTGGATTTGTTCCAGCGTCTTGACGTTGTCATTCATATAAATCCAACGGTCGACTTCCTGTGGCTTCTGCGAGTTGATGCGCACTCGAGTCGACAGCTTCTGGGGAAAATCTTCCCGCACCATATTCGGTGGCTCAGATGAGCAAGCTGTCAAAACAAAGAGTAAAGCCAGAGACAAGATAATCAACCGCCATGTTGCTTTGAACATAGCTGTTCTCCTTTTGTTATATAGACTGTACTAGTCGATGATCCAAGAGCGTTTTTCCTGATTCCAGACCGGTAGTGGTCCTGGGCACTGGAAATCTGCACGCTTGAAGATAGAGCGGTCAGTCACTTCTGTAGCCGGTTCGCGATATTCCTCATCGGCGTAATCGGTGACAGACGAGATGGTGTTGTGGTTGTGGAAGTCCTTCTTCTTCGCCACAAAACCGCTTGGGTAGAGCTCATAGAGTGTGCCCTTGCCCATGAAATAATAAGTTTGATCCGGGACGGCGACCGACTTGACGGTGGTCTCATCCTCGGCTAAATAGATGCGACGATAGGGACGCTTGCCCATAGCCGAGTTATCGGCGGCGTATTGGTCCACATAGTTTAAGGCGTATGAACCGCCGCAACCATGCGCGCTTGTGTCGCGCCTGAGATAGACTTGACTGAGCTTGATCTGCGCGTCTTGCACAATAGTCTCGACAGTCAGATGACCTGCCACTGTGCGCTCGTATCGCACTAAAAGATGCGGCTTTTCAGCGGCATCAAGATAGGTGAATTCGGTCTTGAAAGAACCGTTCTCGAAGCGAGCGATCACTTTGGTGCCGTCTTGAGAAAACAAATTTCCTTTGACGCCTGAGTATTGGGAACGAGAAACGGTCATGGTCATAAACCTGATTTCGCTTGCCGCATCAGGACGGAACAAGGTTACCTCGTGTTCGCCATTTTGAGTGACGAGTATCACGCGCGCTTTGACACCATCTTTGCGATAAACCGTTTCGTCGGTCATAACGCGTTTGCGGGTGAAGTTTTGCACGCGCTCGGTCGTCACTCCATCAGCGAAATAGGTGATGGTGCGATAAGTACCGTCGCTCTGGCGAGAACCGTCTTTGACGAGGGTTCCGTCTGGGCGCCAACTTTGATGACTGGCAAAAAGTGCTCCGTCGTCTTCGTAAACCACTTTGGTTTTGAGGACGCGTGTGGCGGAGCCGTTCTCGGCCGGGTAAAACTCTTCCATGCGTTCCGCTCTCTTGTCTTTGCGGAAGTAGAAGTACGATGTGACGCCGTTCTTGTAGACAATCTCACGCAAACGAAGGGTGACGTTGTCCGAATCGTAAAACTCAGTGCGTCTGTCTTCGGTCGATCCTTGAGGCGGAACCGAGATGCGATTGGCTATTTTGTCAGGGAACTGAGCCTTGTTAGAAAGTAGCATGGTGTCTGCATCAGGCTTCCGACTAACCGACCATTGGATTGGTGGCAAGAACAGTGCTAACAGAGAAAGAGCCGATATGCCTAAAACAAGCACAACTGATAGCTTCTTATACGAAGCCATTTTTTACTCCGATTATTCGAGTGCATTATTGGCACGTCTACTTGACATGCTATACGAGGTAGTAAAGAGGAAGAAAAATAAGAACCCGGCAAAGCGAGAGGGCAAGTCAGCTTGAATGCTGAACTTGCCCCCTGCTTGCCGGGTCTTACCACCTCAGTGAAGCTTAGGCGTTGGCGCCCTTACTTCACCGTGATGCCGACGCCCTGCCACGCTGCGATGAGCGCCGGCACGAGAGCCGGGTCCATGGCGCGCGCATTGGCGACGGTCTTGTCGGCGACGTCCTGGAACGTGGCGTTCTTGCCGACGCGCTTGGACGAGTCCTCGCTCCACAGCGTCTCCTTCCAGGGCTGGAAGGGGCGCTCGAAGGCGTAGTCGCAGTTCGGGGCGTTCAGGCAGAACGTGGCGAATGCCTTGTTCATGATTCCCGAATTGATGTGCACGCCGCCGTTGTCCTGGCCGCCCTTGTAGCGCCGGCTGTAGTGGTCGGGCTGCGGATCCTTGCCGAGGCTCGGATCGTCGTAGGCCTTGCCGGGGTTGAGCATGTCGCGGAGCGCCTTGCCCTTCACCGTGGGACCGAACAGACCCTGGCCGACGAGCCAGTGGTAGGCGTTCGACTTGATGTTGTCGGTGAACATGTCGACCAGGCAGCCGCCGATGTCGGAACCCGACTCGTTGGCGGCGCCGGACTCGTTCCAGTATTCCAGGCCCGAGGTGAACTCGGTGCGGCCGTGGAAGATCTCGTGACCGACGACGTTGCGGATGACGAAGGTGATGAACAGCTTTCCGTCGCCGTCACCGTAGGTCATCTGCTTGCCGTCCCAGAACGCGTTCGAGTACTGGAACCCGTAGTGCACGGTGCCGACGAAGTCCATGCCGGCGCCGTTGACGCCCTTGACGCCGAGGACCTTCACGAGGAAGTCGCGGACGTTGCCGTGGTAGGTGTGGGCGTTGTTGACCGTGACGTCGTTGGTGGCCGGATCCTTGTCGCCGCGAACGAGCTTGCCGGGGAGGCTGCGCTTGTTCATCGCGTCGAAGATCTTGACCGCCGAGTCGGCGCCGACCCAGGTGTGACGACGACCGCCCTTGTGCTTGCCGTGATTGGCCGCCATGAAGGCGCCGCTCGACTGCGCGTTGACGAACAGCTTGTGCGTCTCGGCGATGGTGTTGGTGGCGAACAGGTTCTGCGGGTTGGACCGGGCCGCGCTGTAGAGCATGTAACCCGGGATGATACCGTCTTTCATCATAATGACTTTCCTTTCGTTGGTTAGGATGGAACCACTGCAGGTGAATTCCTGGCATAGTGGTGGATTTGACGAAATACTTCTCAGTCCAAACTGAAAGCACCAGAGCAAGAACGACAGAGTCCGGCTCGTTTGAACAAACGAGTCAGACAGTGTTTTTCGAGTGAATTAGTGCTCTAGTTCTTGAGGTGCGCTTTAGATTGGGTTATGAGAGGTAACTCCCAATACTAAGAAAGAGACAGTACGCTTATCAAGGGAAGAGACGAAGGCTAAAAGGTTCGAAAACAGGTAATAAGCTAAAGTTTTCAGTATATGAGTCATATATAAGCTGGTGTATATGTACAAGATTCGCTAGGCTGCGCGAGTTGCTTAGCGGTCAAGAGGCGAAGACTAGCAAGTTCTAATTAGTACTCTTGATAAATGCATTTGAACTAAGACCCATCATACTGTTAGGTTTTTCAGACCTATTATCGTTTCTATTCAACTTTTCAAACTCTGATCTAACTTGTGACAAGACATTTTCAAGCTCTAAAAAACCGAACAAGTTCGGATCGAGTCTTGTCGTGGAAAAAGATCAACGCCGTTAAGTCTTCCCGCTCAATGCTTCCATTTAAAGCGAAGGGGATGACTTAAGCGGTAAGCTTTTTACTCTTCAAACCCTTAGTACAACCACCTCTCAATCGGAGAAAAACATGTGTAAATGTTTCAATGATGGAGCGAGCCCGACGGTCCAGCGCTATAAGCGTCTGCCGCGTAATGTCGTTCCATCGCACTACGTCCTTGAGCTGGCGCCGGATCTGGAGAAGTTCACCTTCGCCGGCCGGCAAGAAGTCACCGTCACCGTTCACGAAAAGACGAACGAGATTCAACTGCACTCAGCCGATCTCGAAATCTTCGATTCTTTCGTCGAGCGCGCTGACGGCACGCGACTTGCAGCCCAGGTCACTTTCGACGTCGAGAACGAGATCGCAATCTTCAAGTTCGACGGTGTCATCGGCACCGGCGAATGGAAGCTTCACTCCAAGTTCACAGGCATTCTCAACGACCGCCTCAAGGGCTTCTACCGCAGCCTCTGGAAGGACAAAGATGGCAAACAACACGTCATCGCTGTCACCCAGTTCGAAGCTTGCGACGCGCGCCGCGCCTTCCCATGCTGGGATGAGCCGGATCTGAAAGCCACTTTTGAAGTCAGCCTCATCGTCGACAGAGAGCTCACCGCCCTCTCCAACACCAAAGTGGTGAGGGAAGAGCTACTCGCTCAAGACGACGGATCGGCTGAATTCCCGCTCCCCGGCTTCGTCTCCAAAGGTAAGAAGCGGGTGAGCTACGCCAAGACCATCAAGATGTCCACCTATCTCGTGGCGTTCGTGGTCGGCGAATTCATCTCTTCCAAGCCGGTCATGGTCAATGGCAAGGAGATCCGCGTCTGGGCTGTTCCTGGAAGGGAACACCTGATGTCGTTTGGTCTCCAGGTCGCCGCTGCCAGCACCGACTTCTTCGAGAACTACTTCAAGCTCGGCTTCCAGGGCGATAAGATCGACCACATCGCCATTCCGGACTTCGCTGCCGGTGCCATGGAGAACCATGGTTGCATCACGTACCGTGAAACGGCATTGCTTGTGGATCTCGCCACTGCCGCGTTTTCTGCTATCTTCCGCGTCGCGCTCGTGGTCGCTCACGAGACCGCCCACAACATCCATTTCGGCAACACTGTCACGATGGAAGACTGGGATGGACTCTGGCTCAACGAAACGTTCGCCAACTTTATGGAATACGTGTTCGTCAACTGGTGGAAGCCAGAGTGGAAAGCGAACGAAGAGTTCGCCCTGCAGCGCGCTGCTGCTTTCCGCACCGACAGTCTCAAGAGCACGCACTCCATCCAGACCGACATCAAGCACCCCGACCAGATCGACGAGATGTTCGACATCATCACGTATGTGAAGGGTCACTCGGTCATGCACCAGCTCTACTATTACGTTGGCGACGAAGTCTTCCGCAAGGCGCTGCAAGGCTACTTCAGGAAGCACATGTTCGGCAACACCAAGATCTCGGACCTCTGGGACGCGCTCGAAGGTGCAAGTAACGAACTGAACGTCAACGAGCCTGTTCGTCACATCATGAATGGCTGGGTGCTCAAGCCCGGTCATCCGGTGGTCGAAGTGAAGGCCGCCGACGAAGAAGGCTGTGTCACCATCACTCAGCGTCGATTCCAATTCATCGACGACCCGAGCGACAAGACGCACTGGCCCATCCCCGTGATGTTCCGCGCTGAGCGCGCCGACGGCACCGTGGTCGAGCGCAAGTTCGTCTTCGACAAGCCGAGCGAGACCGTCTATGTCGGCAACGACTTCAAGTATGTCGTGTTCAACGCTGATGGCAACGGCTTCTACCGCGTAATCTACTCGAAGGAACTCGATGCGAAACTCGCAGCGAACCTCGACAAGATGAACGTCGTGGAGCGCTTCAACCTGGTGAACGACAGTTGGGCTGCCGTTCGCGCCGGCTTCGAAACTGCTGCCGATTACCTGGCGATGGTGAAACTCTTCGTCACCGAAGACGACCCCAACGTCTGGGCTATCATCACAGGCTCGCTGCGCACTCTCTATCGCCTCACGTCTGGTGAAGAGCGCAAGGCGATGACCCAATTCATCGTCGATCTGGCAACGCCCATGTACCAGAAGCTCGGGTGGATGTCATCGGACAAGGAGTCTATACAGACTCGCGAGCTCCGCGGACAGCTCATCGGCATTCTCGGCACCATCGGCGAAGTGGACGAAGTGCGTGCCAAAGCGGCTTCGTATTTCGACGCCTGGAAGCTCGATCGCTCTTCGGTCGATGCCAACATCGTGCCGTCAATCGTGGGCATTCTCGCCTACACCGGCAACGAAGCGCGTTACGACGAATTCGTCAAACTGGCGAAAGCTGCTACCAACCCGCAGGACGAGTTGCGATTCCTCGGTGCTCTCACCGGGTTCCGCGACGAGAAACTGCTCACTCGCACAGTGGAGATGTGTCTGTCCCAGGACATCCGTACCCAGGACGCACCCTCCATCTACTCCGCTCTCTTCGGCAACGAAGAAGCGGACCAGCTCGCGTGGGACTTCCTGCTCGCCAACTTCGACAAGATGGAAAAGGCATACCCGCAGTCCGGATTCGTCCGGATGTGCGCTGCTGCATCCAGCCTTGACGAGCCGCAGTTGGAGAAGTCGGTGCGCGAGTTCTTCGGCGGTCGCAAAGTCAAGTCGGGCGATATGGCAATTGCTCAGATGCTCGAGCAGCTTGAGATCAACGCGCGTATGCGCCGCGATCACACCGCCCCGCTTGGTTCGCATCTGGTCGCCATGGCCAGTTCGAACAAGGTGCCTGTCTAGGTCCGTCGTTGTTGACTGGTCTTAACAGGACCCACAAAAACTGAGGAGGTCGGGTGAATAACCCGACCTCCTTCTTGTTGCTTGTGACTCGCGTGTATTGTGCTGAGTCTTGTAATATTCGGGACCGACGGGACTCGAACCCGCGACCTCCTACGTGACAGGCAGGCGCTCTAACCAACTGAGCTACGATCCCAGAGCTGAACTCAGTATAACACAGGCGAGTTTATCGCCCAATTTCCAAATCTGGCAACACTTTACAATCTGCGGTCGAGACTGAAATGCGATTAATTTTCGCCAAAAGCAGTACTAGACCGCCTCTAAATCCGCTCAAATCTAACTGTAGGAGAGACAACATGTCTTTACCAACCTGGATGAACCTGCTCGTTGCTGGTTCTCTAGCCGGCGGGGCAACCATTGCTATCGTCCGCGCGGTTATTTCACGCAAGTCTGTGAAGAAGAAAATGAAAGATGAGGCTTTCGCCAAAGAAGTGAGTGCTGTCGAGTTCGAAGCGCTTCGCATCGAGTGCGATCAGTTGGGCAAACCTCTGGTGCTTCTCTTTCATGCCGACTGGTGCAGAGCTTGCAATCTTCTGTGGCCGATCTATCACAAAGTCGCAAGTGAGTTTGCCTCGCGCGCCGAATTCGTCACCATCGATGTCGACGCACAGCGCCCGCTCGCCCGCGCAATGAAGTGCGGCACTTTGCCTGGCATCTATGTTCTGAAAGGTCCGGGCAATGCCGTGGACATTTCGAATGGTTTCATGCGCGAGGGACAGCTCAAGCAGTTCCTCGAAAACGCATTCTCCCTCTAACCAAGTCTGTGTCCGGCTGCACCACATGTGGTGCAACCGGCAAGACCAAAATAGAAAGTGAAAGCAATGACCCTTCATTGGCGCATTGCTGCAGGCGGTGCCACCATTCTTGGGTGGTTCGTCGGCTTGCAGTTCGGCGGCTTTCAAGCCGCGATGTTACTGGCTCTAGGAGGCTTCTTCCTGGTTCAAGCGATTGAGGACTTCAAAGAGTCCGGGCATGCATTCATAGCCGTCACAGTGCTCGCTGCACTTGGCGGTTTCAATTTTCTTGGTGTACCGGGAGCGGTGCTGGCTGCCGTTCTGGCATTCGCGGTGCAGCTCACGGTCTACGATTTTCAGAGCAAAAAGAGCGCCCTCTTTCCAGTGGCGCTTGCTTTAACTGCTCTTGCATTTGCAGCGACCACCTTTCTCTTGCAAGCAAACATACTGACTGCGCTCGGCGTGTCGGTGTTTGTTTTTCTTGTATCGGTCGCTTGCGATGACTACTTCCTGCAGCGCAAACACGCTGTGCGGCGCAACTTTCCGCTCATCGGTTGGTTTCGCTATGGACTGGAAATCATCGGTGACGAACTGCGCCAGTATTGGTTCATGTCTGATACCGAAGAGCGTCCTTACGACCGCGAGACGCGCCGCTTCATTTATCGCACCGCCAAGGGTTTGGATCGAAACATTCCTTTTGGCACAGTGCGAGATTACGGTGGAGTTGGGCAGATTCACCTGCTGCACAAGATGTACCCGGTATCGGAACAGTCCGCCTGTTCCAACTCGCTTCCAGCCATCGTCATCGGCAAGAACCGACGTACACCCTACGTCTGTCCCTCGCCCATCAACATCTCTGGAATGAGTTTTGGTGCCCTTTCTCCTGAAGCCGTCCAGGCTTTGTCGAGCGGTGCCAAGATGGCAAACATCCACATTCTGACCGGCGAAGGCGGCACCACGCCGTATCATATCGACGGTGTGATTAAGCGCGTTACCGTCACCCAACTCACTCGCTACTGGCGAGAGCGGGCGGCCAACGTACTTTCGTTCGGCATGAAAGCAAAGCCGAGTTTTCCTCGTGGCGAAGTGGTCGGTGGTGGCAGAATCATCTGTCAGCTTGGAGCAGGCAAGTTCGGCTTCCGGCGCGTCTATACCGACGTCATTTCCACTGCGGGCGATCGAGGATTTCGCAAGCGTTTCACAAGTGAACTCGACTGGGACAAATTGGTCGAATTCAGCCGCCGCGATCAAGTGGTGGCATTTGAAATCAAGCTGCACCAGGGTGCAAAACCCGGTCAAGGTGGACATCTTCCTGCCGCCAAGAACTCGCCTGAATTGGCGTCGTTCCGTGGCGTGGAAGCGTGGACCGACGTTTACTCGCCCAATCTATGGGACGAATTCAACGACGTTCCTTCTATGTTCGCCTTCTTGAAGAAGATTCAGGACCTCACCGGAAAGCCGGTCGGCATCAAAATCGCCGTCGGTCAAGACGACGACATTCGTGCCATCGCCAAATTGATGAGCGAGACCAAAGAAGGTCCCGATTTCATCACCATCGACGGTGGCGAAGGTGGAACCGGCTCAGCGCCAGTCGCTCTGGCCGATTCAGTCGGGCTACCGATTTTGCTTGCCATTCCCGAGGTCGACAACATCTTTCGCCAGTTCGGCGTGCGTAACGATATCGTCCTGATTGCTTCAGGTCGGTTCGCCAAGCCCAACGAGATTGCTATCGCAATTGCGCTTGGTGCCGACATGGTCAATATCGCTCGGGCCAACATGATCGCCTCTGGCTGTATCATGGCGCGGCGTTGTCACACAAACACCTGTCCGGTGGGCATCGCAACGCAGGACCCGCGCTACCGACGCGCCCTCGACCCCGAGGACAAATACGTCAAAATCGGCAATTATAACCGGGCGCTTCAACGCGACCTGATTATGATTCTGCGCGCCATCGGAGTAAGTAACCCCTGGGAATTGACCCGCGGCCACGTAAGTGTCGTGGTATCGCCCATGGTGAAGAAAACGATGGCGGAGATTAACCCTTATCCAGATAATTCGAATGGGGCACGCAATCACAAGCTGCTCGATACATGCGGAGATAATGACCCGCTTGGATTCGATCATCTGGGACCCAAATTGCTCAAGCTCAATCACTGAGCTAAGCCAAGAAGAAACGAAACACAAACTCTGGAAGGAAATAAGTATGCAGAGCGTTCTGCGTGGCATTGCAACCATCATCGTGGCGACTGCCGCACTCATTTATGGATGTTCGCTTGCGAGCATCCCGGTTTTCACCACGACCTCGGTGTTTTCGCTCATCGGTCTTGCCGTCGGCTTGACCGTGGTTGCGACCATCGTTCACTATGCCATCGCACTTCTGACTTACGTGACCATGAAGTACAAGCACCCGGGACTGGCTTTGCCTACTCTCGTCGGTGTCATCGCTGGAACCATCTCCATCTGGTTGTTTGGCCAAGCAGTGCCCCAGATGGTGCACTTCCCCAATTTCTGGTCCGGACTGCCTTTTGCGGCGGTCGTCTCTGCATTGGTCTGGATGATTACCATCCTCTTCGTGCCGAACCACGCTTACAAAGAGCGTCCGTTCTGGCCGCAGTGGTAATCCACAAAGACCAACTAGAACCCAGCTTAGGGGGCGCGGCCAAAAGCTGCGCTCTCTATTGCGACTCTCTTAAAAGAAATCGAAATTCTTCAAGAAAGGATGGACAGAAATGTTCAAACAATTCGCTTGGCGCTTCGGCATCGTCTGGATGTCGACTATTGCCATGCTCTCTATCTTCTCCTATCTCGGCTCGACCGAATACTACCTCCCAAGCTTCTTTCATACGGCCTTCTTAGGCTTCTTTATGAGCGGTGTGGCACTGGTTTTGTTTTACATTGCCTCGCTCGCCACCTGGATCACTTTCAACAAGGTGAAGAGTCCAGGCTGGATTGTACCCTCCCTGCTCGGCATCTTGTCGGGTGCTGTCGCCATCTGGCTGACGTCACATTTGCTGCCCAACGCTATTGCGCTTGCAAGCGTCTGGTCTGGGCTTGCCTTCTCCTTCTTCAACACCTGTCTCATCTGGGCGATTACTCTGATCGTCTTTCCCAAGGAGCGCAGCACGACTGCCTGGCCCGGGTCTTGATCCAGCTAGATGTTTAGTCACAAACGCAACAACGAAACCAACTTAGAAAGGTATCGCAAACATGTGGAAACATTTTGCGCGCGGATTCGGCATCATCTGGGTGGCAACCGCTGCGGTTGTCGCTCTTGGTGGGCTCTTTGGCGCCTTCGGCATATCGAGCCTCTTCGACGTCTTCGATATGGCGCTCACGCTCAGCATCGTATCTGGTATCAGCTTCATGGTGCTGGGTTACACTGGCTGGAAACTGGTCAAGCCTGAACATCCGGGTCTGGCTGTGCCAACAGGTATTGCCGTGCTCGCTTGCATGGTCGGCATTTGGCTTGTGGGACGAGTGGTGCCTGGCACTGTCTTGTTCTCGAGCTTCTGGCTTGGTCTGCCTCTTGCCGCTCTGAACGTCGCCTTTATCTGGGGACTTCAGATTCTGGTGATGAAGCGCACGCCCAAGTCACCCATGTGGCCGGTGCTCAAGAAGTGATGCACTGATTGCAAAAGGAGTGTTCCTGTTTTTAAGCAGGACACTTCTTTTCTTTCTTCACGAGGGTCTACTATATAATTTAGCTCTAACGTAAATAGAGGCTTTCCGGACACGACTTACGAAAATATGATGGCCACAACAAATTTTTAATCGAAAATTATGTCGGCCCCATCATATTTCTATCGAATGTCTTGAGCCGCTAGATTGGGAACACAGGCGATGAGGCAGATTGGAGAGGTTTTGTTTCTGCGATTTTTGCCGTCAAAAAATTCGTATGCGATTTCGGCTGCATCGATAATGGTTCGTCGTCTTGTGGATCGGCCAATGGGCTTTGACACAGCGGATTCTGCTGAAATGACATTGGCGTCTTTTCGCTTCCAATCTGATGGAGTGGTGCTCTGCCACAACTGGAATAGTACAAGAATAATCCATAGTAAGGCGCTATAAATGGCTTTCTTGTCGGATGACTTAATAACCGAAGAGCATTGAGAAGAGATGGATTTGGGTTTATTCATTACTGAGATCTTATTATACTATATTAAGTAGCATAAGTGAGACAAAAGGAAAAGGGTGCCACCAAAAATGATGGCACCAAGTTTATCCTCAGGAAAGATTACTTGCGAAGGTCTTTCCAGAAAGTACGGTGGAAACGGTGACCACGAGCGAACTTGACGCTGCGTCCGTGGTGAAACTGCTTGCCGTCCTTGCTGAAATAGCTGGGATTGCCTTCGAAGTGGTGGGTGCCAAGGTGTTCTTCGCCGCCGTCCGAGAGAGAGACGACATTGAGAGAAACACGTTCACGCCGGCGGGTGTTGCGGTTGGCCTTCTGCTTGTCCTTCTTGTCGGACTGACAGGTGGTAATGCCTGAGATGGGAGTATTTTTGTAGGAGCGTGCCATTATTGTCCTTTCGCTCATTTTGATTGATGTGGCTTCCTCTAATTATTCACACGCACGAGCCTTTCCTGCTCTCTGTTGAAGAGCTACAAGAATCGGGAAGTTATCGTGGACTGGATGTTTTTGGTTTTTTCAGTTAAGTGAATGCATAGGAGGATAATCTCACCTTACTTAACTAGATATTTTCTATTCAAGCTTTCTAAGCGCACCTTAAAGAAAACTGCCTAGCATAGTTGGGTGAGAGGCGCGAAGTGCTTACCAGATGAGACTGCTCAAGAGTGGCACCGGAATTAAACCTTGCTAATTTGGCTTGAGTCAAACTCACATCGTAGTGTCTGTGATGGCGTTTGCTCGAGACTTGTATTGCATCCTCAAATCGTCTTTCTTGAGATAATACATGTTATCGGCATTTCGTTGAAAGAACGGAACGAGCGAAATTGACTCAGAACCAAAATAGCCCTCAGCCACTTCTAGAGCCTTTTTGAGAACAGGCTCAGCTAGTTCGAATTTTTTTTCGAGCACATAGACATTTCCAAGCGAGTAATACAATCTGGCTTCAACACCAGCTTTAGATGGATCATCTTTCCAGAAATCGCGCTTGATGGCACTAAGATATAAAGCTTCTGCTTCTTCGTATTTCTGTTGTTTAACAAGGCACTTAGCCAGTTTGTCTAATCGGCTATAAACTTGTGCATAAGCTAGTGGTTCTTTTTCACCTAAAACTCGAATAGTTGTTTCAAGCGCATATCGGTAATATTGCTCAGCGCGAGCTTCATCCTGGCGTTCTTGATAAACTGCGGCCAAATTGTCGAAACTATTTGCCAGTGATAAATGGTCTTTGCCAAGTACAGTTTCTTTTACTTCAAGAGCGGCATCAAATAAGCGTTCAGCCATATCGAAATTTTTTATTGATTTAAAATCATTGCCGATAGCGTCAAGCGCAATTGCCCATTCAATCACTGGTGTCACCATCGATTTTGCCGCAGAGCCAGCCCATCCCGTTAAGGGCTGACCTTTTTTCAAAGTGAGTGGACCGCTTTGAGCTTGTCTGTGCTCGGACATTTTTCCTTCCACGAATGCTAGAAGACGTTCGGCTAATGGAGCGGCTTTTGCTTGTGTTCCGTTGTTAATATAAAATCCGACAAGCGAACTCATCGAGGGCAGTATAGCACCACTAGTAGTATCGGTACAGAGTTCTCGGGCGTGCAATTCTTCTTCTAAAATTGGTTCAGCTTCAGCAAAACGACCTCGAATGGTCAAATATTCACCATAAGATCCAAGACTATCAGCAAATCTTTTGTCACCTTCGCCAAATGATGCAGATAGTATCACTGCTTGATTGAGCTGGCGCTCGGCTTTACCGTATTCGGCTAAACGCAGCGATTCTTTGCCTGTGCTGTATATTTTTTGCCATTTGTCCTGGTTGGAATCAGCCCCAAAAGCCGATGCGCTTGTGAGCAAGAATGCAGAAAGGCACAAAGCTATTTGAAGTTTTGCTTGTCTAAATTTCAAAACGGTCTACTTTCTGTCAATAAATGGTAATTTAACAACGCAATTTATTATAGCGCAATCAACCTTTGACGCAGACTACCTGACGCAAAGTGTGCACTATTTCTACCAGATCGTTTTGTGCGTTCATGACTGCATCTATATCTTTATAGGCAGCTGGAGTCTCATCTACAACATCTTTGTCTTTGCGACACTCAATACCTTTGGTGGCTTCAATATGATCTTCGACACTAAAGCGACGTTTAGCCTCGGTGCGAGACATCGCTCTGCCCGCGCCGTGCGAGCAGCTTTGAAAACTTTCAGGATTTCCCTTGCCTCGCACTATAAAAGACTTAGCACCCATAGAGCCTGGAATAATTCCCATGTCGCCCAAACCGGCTTTCACGGCGCCTTTGCGAGTGACCCAGACAGATGCACCAAAATGGTCCTCTTTTTGGACATAATTGTGGTGGCAATTAATAGCCTCGACGTCGCATTTGAAAGGAGGTAGCCCGCTTTTGGCTGCTGCTTCAATCACGGCTTCGAGCATTATTTTGCGATTTTGCCTGGCATAGATTTGCGCCCAACCTACAGCTTGTACATAATCGTCGAAGTGTTCTGTGCCCTCCGTCAAATAAGCTAAATCCATGTCTGGCAGTGTGCCGTGATGTTTTTGCATATCTTCTTTGGCAAGCGAAATGAAAAAACTGCCGATTCTATTTCCTACACCACGCGAGCCAGAGTGGAGCATGAACCAGACTCGGTTTTCTTGATCGAGACAAATTTCAATAAAGTGATTGCCAGTGCCCAATGTGCCTAGGTGATTGGAATCGTTGCCCTTGCCCAGTTTGGGATATTTTTTTATGATCTTTTCGTAGGTGGGAAGCAAGTCGAACCAGCCCGTTTCCACTTTTTTTGGCAGGCTCGAAGCAGACCATGCGCCCTTGTCGCCAGAACGACCATCGGCTGTGCGGCCGTGAGGCACCGCTTTTTCTATGGTGGCGCGCAGTTTGCTCAAATCATCGGGCAAATCGGTCGCGTTCAAAGTAGTGCGAACAGCCACCATCCCGCATCCGATATCGACTCCAACTGCAGCGGGAATGATTGCCCCTTTGGTAGGAATGACACTGCCTACGGTGGCGCCCATTCCCAGGTGAACATCGGGCATGACGGCAATATGATCATGTATAAAAGGCAGCATGGCGATATTAACTAGCTGTTTTTGTGCTTCCGATTCAAGCTGGACGCCCTTAGTCCACATCTTAATCGGTACATTGCCGTCTTTGACTGTGAGTGTTTTGAAATTCTGGTCGGGACTTTCTTCTATTCTCATTTTCATACTCTCTTTGGATTGCTCAAAGGCGCAGAAAAATTTCATTCCCCTGGGAAGTCGAAAATAAGCATTTGTTCATGATTAATAGCTAGCGCAAGTGAGAGAAGCCTTATTCCAGAATGCGAATGGCTTGGTCAATTTTTTCTAGTGCTTTGCGTGTTTGCTCGCGAGCCAGGCGTAGTCTATTATCTGCGGCGGTATAGCTTTCTTGAGGTGCCGAAAGTAATTTATCCGAATCTTGAATCATGAGCCGGGCTTCAGTGATTATTTCTTCTAATGCAGAAATTAAAACTTGGTCTTGAGCGTGCTTACAGCTTGAGCAGAAGCCAAAAATATCGAATCGACTGCCTTGAAAAATAAAACCTTTGCGCTCTGCAACAGTCCTGCCGAAGCCACTTACAAGCGCATCGGTAAATTCTTTGGTGATGCCACAGCGTGTGCAAATTATGTGGTCATGTGGGTCTTCTTTGCCGGCGGCTTCCCACAAATGACCCTTGTTGCTAATGATGGAGCTGACCAGTCCTTTGTCTTTGAGTTGTTCAAGCACGCGATAAACTGTGGACAAGCTTACATTTGTGCCAAGCTTGCTTGCCTGTTCTTGCAGTTCTTGGGCGCTCACGTGCACTCCTTGAGGTTGAGCGAGAACAAGTTCTGAGATAATATCGCGGGTTTTTCGTTTAATCATGGTCATGGTTATTACCCAATATTCTAAGCTAAATTATGCCCCTCTAATAAAAATTGCCAGTTAGGAAAGCTCGAATAGCTGTAATGCTCAATAGTTATAAACTTTAAATTTGATCCATCATGATTTATTTAACTACGGTGAATTTATCTCTTTTACTTCTTTCAAGCTGAGTTAAACACCAGAAAGTCCAATCAATTCAGAACTAACGTTCTTTTTCTCTAGCAGATGTTTCTGTCTGGAGGAAACCTAGGTTCGATTTGATTTGGATTTCGACTCTGGCGTTTGCTTGCTTTGATTCCCTGAGCCTCACATCCGAGCGCTCCATAACTTCTCACTGAATAGAAAGCGAGGATCACATGAACAAGCGACCTTTGCGGCGTAAGCTCCTGAAGCTTTACGTCCCGATTTTCTTGCTCGGCGTTATCTGCCTCGGCGCCTTCGGTTACACGGTCACGACCCGCGATGGTCAGACGGCCGAGTACAACCAGGGCGTTGCTTCGTACTCGAGCCTCGAGCTCAACGAAGCCCTGGACCACTTCGACCGTTCGTTGGCTGCCTATGAGGCTGTCAAAACCGGTCCCGCCTGGCGCAAATTCATCACGCCACCGGATCGCGTTTCTGCGGCTCTGGCTGCACATCACAAGGCGAATATCCTTGTGCGCCTGAAGCGGTTCAAGGAAGCCGTCGCCACCATCAACTACGCGATGAGTCTCAACCCCGGCGAGAACTACGACCTCATCCGTGACTTCGACAACCTCAACGCGAGGGACATCGACACACTGACCGAGGCGGCGCTGACGTCCAAGAATGTCTACGAGCTTCTGATGAAGAGCGAAGCCATTCGTCGGCAGGTCACCGGCAAGTAACCGGCTGCAAGAAGGAGAACGAAACGTGGCTATCTGGTTTGCATGGGATTAAACCCAAGCAGCCAGATTCCCGTTTCGTTTTTCTTGGATAGTTTACTACTATATAAATTAGTAATATTGGTCTCAAATTAGTAAGACTGGAATTGGAGACAGGAAAGGATATTGCTATCCCTTCCTGCTCCGTATTCAATCAGCTAGTCTGGTCATCTAAGGCACGTAGCGCCCGATGATGTCGTCGAATTTGGTGCCCAATGCCAAAGTGCCATAAGTGTATCCGTGGCTCTTGCTCAGGCGCGATTGAATGAAAGCATCTGCAGCAATTGGTGCCGAATAGCGAATCATGAGCGAGGCTTGCAGCACGAGAGCCAGCTCCTCGACCACACGACGAGCCATAATCTGGGCGTCGTCTCTACCTGTCATGGCTGCCGCTTTGAGCATGTGCAGCTTGCCTATGACAGTGGTGGCTGCAGTGTCGTAAACTGAGCTGTAAGAGCGAGACTTTGCCAATTCGGCCTCAAGCGTATCGATCGCTCCAGCCTCTTTTGCAATGGCTCGCATGACGTCCAGGCACATGATGTTGCCGGAGCCTTCCCAGATAGAATTGAGAGGGCTCTCTCTGAAGAGGCGCGGCATTACGTGCTCTTCGACATAGCCGTTACCGCCGTGACATTCGAGCCCCTCGACCACATGGGTGGGAGCGCGTTTGCAAAGCCAATATTTGGCGATGGCGCTTGTGATACGACGAAACGACTCTTCGCTTTGGTTGGCAGGTGCAAGATCAAACGAGTTTGCTAGGCGCATTGCAAGCAACGCCGCCGCTTCGGATTCGAGCGCTAAATCGGCCAGGACGTTCTTCATCATGGGCTGTTCGATGAGCAATTTGCCGAAAGTGGAGCGGTGGCGCGTATGGTGCACTGCCTGCACGACCGATTGCCGCATCAAAGAAGCAGATCCGATTGCGCAGTCGAGTCGTGTGTGCGTAACCATTTCGATAATGGTGGCAACTCCGCGACCTTCTTCGCCGACCAGATACGCAAGAGTGTCGCGAAATTCGACTTCAGAACTTGCGTTCGACTTGTTGCCAAGTTTGTCTTTTAGACGCTGAATCTGAAAGACATTTCGCTTGCCATTTGGCAAAACGCGAGGCACAAGGAAGCAGGAAAGCCCTTTTTCGCTTTGAGCCAGGATAAGAAACGCATCCGACATCGGCGCAGAACAGAACCACTTGTGACCTGTGATGGCGAAGAGCTTGGATTGAGCGAATTCTCCATTGCCGACTAACCGGGCGAAAGTGGTATTGGCACGCACATCAGAGCCACCCTGCTTCTCTGTCATGCCCATGCCAAAAATGGCTCCACGCTTGTCTTTGCCATCGATTTCTAGTCGGCCATCAAAGTGTTTGGAGCGAATACGCGGCTGCCAGTGTGCCGCCAAATCTGGTGCTTTGTCGAGCACCGAGTACGCAGCATATGTCATCGAAATCGGGCAGCAGTGCCCAGCTTCGGTTTGATAAGCCATATACATCATGGCCGCACGTGCAGCGTGTGCACCGGGCAATTTACGTACCCAGGGAAGATTGTGCACGCCGGCTGCAACTGATGTAGACATAAGCTTGTGCCAGGATGGATGAAATTCGACCTCGTCGATGCGATTGCCGAGTCGGTCATGAGTTCTGAGAACCGGCAGATGACGATTGGCCAGATCTGCTTGCTCAAGCATTAAAGCGCTGCCCATTTTCTGCCCGAATCGCTCCAGATCGGGGCGCATCCAGGCAGTGTGATATCGATTGAGAGCATCGACAAGGACCGGGTCAGAATCGAGCAAATTAGTATCTTCAAGCGGCGGAACCTGGTTGGAAACCTGATGGGTCGTGGCGCTCAAAGCGATACCAGAAAATGCCTGTGCATTTTTTGACATTGCTAATTTCCGTTTCTTGTTTTGTTTTGGTTGTTTTAAGAGTGAAAAGGCTTCTGGAATTGGGTTAAAAAAGACGTTTGAATCTACAAATTAGCTAATAACAAAAACAAGTCTTGATAACTAAATCAAGACTTGTTTAATTAAGAATGCTTTGTCAAGCGGTTTTAGGCCGCTTCGCAGTGGCAATCTCCTTTGGAGCATGCGCAACAAGAACAGCAACATTCACACTCGCTACACATTTCGCAGTTTGAGGAGCTACATTTTTCGCAGGATTTCCCGCAACATTTATCGTCACCCATTTGTTTTCTCTCCATTTTTTTATTGATGATCCACCACAGACGAGCTTTCGCTGTCGTGCAAAAGACAGACTGCCTTTTGCAAAAGTTCCAGAACACATGAATCAATGACGCGATAGCTGATGTTGTTGCCTTTTCGAGTCGCGGCTACAATGCCTCGATCCAAAAGTTTTTGCAATTGGTTTGATACTGCTTGTGGTTTCATAGACAAACAGTCGGCCAGATCGCAAACGCACATTTCTTTGGCTATTGCCAGGTGCTGCAACAGTTTGAGCCTCGTGTCGTTGGCCAATATCTTGAACAAATCTTCCAATTCAGATGCCTGAGCATCGCTCAATGGTTTCTCGTCGGGAGCGATGAGTTCCACTGGGCAGTTGTGTACGATTTGTTGGGCGGTATCGGTCATGATTGATGTCCTCTATTACATTATTACACCATTTTATGTAATAGTGTCGAATTTTAATCTTGAATTTGATTAAAACTATAGGCAGTAGTAAATTGAATTTGAATCGATACCCCAATTAGGGTAGGATCTTGGTCATGGTTGAACAGTCCAAAACTATGGCAAGCAGCGTATATTTTGAAGAGCGTCCCTGGGGAGCCTTCTATGTATTGCTCGACGCCCAAAACACCAAAGTGAAAAAATTGGTGGTAAATCCAGGGCAACGTCTTAGTTTACAAAGCCATAAATTGCGCGAAGAGCACTGGGTTATAGTTTCGGGCAGAGCTCTTGTCACTTTGAACGATACCGAAAAAGAATACGGATATGGCCAGTATGTAAATGTACCGCGCGGCACGAAGCACAGAGTGGCTTGTCTATCTCAAGAGCCGGTTGAACTAATAGAAGTGCAAGTAGGCGATGCCTTTCCAGAGGAAGACATCATCCGCTACAACGACGATTACAATCGCACCTAATCTAATGTGTTCTGCTCAGCTCGAATAGTGCAAGCAAAATTTCGATTGCAATAAGTACGATGATTATAATTTCAAGGAAGCCGCCGCGCGAATGATGCGCTTCATCAATGATGTATCGATAAATTTGATGCACACTATCGAATTTATTTTCGACTTGTTTTTGCCAGTCTGGTAAACCAAAACGCTGACAGGCTCCTTTGTAAAGGCGTGAGTAGAAGGCATCTCCAGTAATTTTCAGGGCGTTGGTTGACTGGTCAGCTAGTTCGCGTACATCGACCAATATCTGCCTCAAGCGATCGGCTCGCATGGTTGCGCCTTGTCCTGTATGCAGCCAGGAAAACCATTTTTTGTCGTCTGTGTGATGATAAATATAATCCAATTCTGTATCGAGCAATTCGTCTAAAGTGCGCAATTCCACCATCTGTGTGTTAGCGAATTCGAGCAAATCTTCAATTGGACTAGCACCAGCTTTAGTATCATAAATGAATGCCGAATCCCAGTGCACAATTGTGAAATCGTTTTCGTAGTAAGAAAAATAAGTCTTTAAAATATCCTTTTGTTCTTGCTTACTTAAAGTTTGTTCGTCTCCTACAATCATCTTGGCGATCGCATCTGAATGAACGTCTAACATGTCGGAAACGGATGGAGATTCAGAATCGGGCACCACGTGAAAGAGATAATAATCTTCCATTACCGCACTACATGGTTTGGAAATGGCAAAGCTTATATCTGTAAGGACTTTCTCTAATTCTTGTCTGGCAAGAATTTCGAGTCTATCGTCCAGTCGCAGTGCTACTGTATGTTTTACACATTGATCCCACTCTCCCTGCATTGTGAGCGAAATGCGCACGCTCACTGTGCCGGATGCATAAATCTTATATGAGACCTTAACTGGTGCCCCAGCGAGCTCAAGCTCAGGACCGGATAAAAATAAAGGCGGGGTGACGAAATGAATATATTGTTGTTGGCTATGTACAGAAAACTGAGCTTTGTGAAAGCTTTCGGTTGAGTTTTGCAATTTATCGAGGTCAATTGTGTCCGCTACGGCAAAGACAAAATATGCCTTGAAATAGCCTTCTTTGACATATGGGGGAAGATTTTTTTCTATGTCACTCATTTTTTCGCCAATTCTAGAAAGACTGTTACCTTGCTTTGAGCTTTAATTGGCGAAACAATGTCTTTCTTTTCTACTGTTGGAATTTCAACGCCATTTTTTAGAGCCAAAACACGTACTGAGTCGTCACTACCTCTAATGAATTTACCTTCTTTGTTATAAGCTCGAATCAAAAAGCCGATGCCTTTTGCATTCTCATTGTCGACAAAAGGAACTACGCTCATGCATTCTATCAAACCTGGCGGAATATCAGGTTTTCCGTCTGGTCCAAAAAGTGGTCGACCAGCTTTCATGTCTTGTAAGGCTTCATTAAAGCGCGTCATTCCCTCATCTTCGTCGAATTGAGCAAATTTTAACTCCAGCGGACTGTATAATTCAATGCCGGGACCAAGGTCGCTAAAGTCTTTTCTTTTCACTGGATAGCGAGTCTTCTTGCGAGAGAAAGAGAAGCCAGCTAGTTCGCCAACTTTACTTATCGCCTTTAATATCTTCTGGTCATCAGCATTTTCTGAATACAAAATAGTACCGCTTGGATCTTCAAATCCTTGCTTTGTTTCCTTCAAAACATAATCTTGTTGGGCTCCTGCCATTTTTCGTGCGGTTGAGAGCATGTCCATGGAGCCACCGCCAATTTCGCATGGGTAACTTTCTGTGTCAGCACCAAATGTGATACTAGCCGTTCCGTCTTGATTGACTTGTAGGGATTTGCCTCCATCGGCACTGATAAACGATTTACCTAGATATGGACCCAGTCGCGCATCAATCATTTGTTTCTTATTCGCAGGACCAGTATTTAAGAGGGCACCAATGCCTACTACCGCCATACCCCCAACTACCAGTACAGCCGCTGAAATGAAGATAATTGGCTTCAAGTTTGGCATTTGAAATGGCTTTTTGTATTCGCCGCGATTTCTGGCCTTGGTAGCTTGCATACGCTGTTTATTCATTTGGGATGCTTGATGCTGCTGTTTGACTGGCTCTAAATCGAACGACTCGTAATTGGTCCACGCCTTGAGGTCGCTTTCATAATCTTGCGTAATTGGCACATCAGGCGATCCGGCTGCGTTGGACAAGCGGTCTTGCAATTCGCGCTCATAAGTTTTGATTTTTACTTTTGGTGCTCCAGCCGCTTCTAGTAACGATATATAAGACTTGTAAACTACCGGCACGAGCGGATGTCCGGGAAGAAGTGTCATGTTCGCAAGTTCTATTGCTTCGCCACCTGCAAGTTCGGCATCTTCTGGTCTTTCTAATTTTTCGTAAGTTTTGGAAAGTTTCTGCAAGTTGACAATAGCGCCCGGTCCGGCCGAGGTGTTGCGCTGGCTGGGGAGATTGCTTGACTCCAAATATAGTGGCATTGCTCGCTCGTAGTCGCCGCGGTAGTAATAGCAATCGCCTAGTTTTTGCAAGGCACTTAAATATTCTGGTTCGTTTTGCCCGTGATCTTCTCGCAACAACTTTAAAATGCGTTCGAAAAGTGGAACCGCCACGTCGTAATTTTGATTTTCAAAAGCAGATTCAGCGGCAATGATTTGACCTCTGGCTTGACGCAATCCAGTACCTGCAGGCATTGGAGCTGACGCTTCAAAAGAGGGAACTGGAGCATCATTTGCGAAAGTATGGGAGTCGTAATTTGCAGATGGAGTTATGTAGGTAGATTGGTCTAGATCAGATGGTAAGGATTCTGATTCCATCTCTGGTTCGGGAGGCGATTGAGGTGCAAATGCTGAATAATTTGCTTCCACCTGAGCTAGAATATCTATGTCTTCTGCTGGTGTCGAGAGTGGCTCTAGTTCTAATTCTAGTTCTGGGGCGTGAGTGGACTCGGGAATTTGAACGGGAGCTTGTGACCTGCTCCACTCTGACTCCATTGGTGGTGCTGATGACGGTACTGTGGATGGTGGCTCAAGCGGTGTGTGTGGTACCTCGGGTGGTGGCGCTTGAGTCGGCTGTGGTTCGGGTCTGATTAGTTCTGATGGTTGGGCGAATTGACTCTGTGACTCTTTTGGAAAAATAAGTTGGGGTAAGTTGTTTTGGGTGGGAGTGCGTTTTATCTCGGAAAAGCTCTTCAATAGAGGCATTCCGCTGGCTGATTTACGAGGATCTATCGATTGCTGTGGTAAGCCGCTGGCAGATCTGCGAGGGTCGGCAGATTGCGGTTGTATCCCAGGCATTCCTGTTGCTGATCTTCGAGGGTTTTGAGCTTCTTCTATAGCAGCAGCCGCGGCGGCGTTGTCTTCTTCCAGAAAACTGCCAGTTACTATCCAATCTTCTTTAGCTTGTGGAGGTGGCGCTATTTCTGGCGTCGGTAGCGCAGTTGGAGCCGAAGTCGGCATCGGCGTTGGCGTTGGAGCTTGTGCTGGTGCTTCAGTGGCCGGGATATCAGCAAACGGAGATGGTGGTTGTGCCAGTGCTTGTTGGAAAACATCAGGTGCAGGAGGCTCCCCAAATCCACTAGGAGGAGCGGGCATACCCATTTGACCAAAACCGGCCGGTGGTTGAGTTTGAGGGGGGCTTTGCAAGGGTGGTGCTTGAGCTGGGAGCGAACTACTCGATCGGTTTGGGATCGGTGGAGGAGGCGGTGGTGCCTGACCAGGAAGCTTGGTTGACGATCGAAATGGAGAGCCAGGCGGTGGTGCTGGTGGTGGTGCTGGCGGTGGCGGAGCCGCTCCAGGTCGTGTACCGGAACTTCGTATAGGAGCAGATTTTGCTGCTGCCCCCGGTGGTAATGGACCAAAACCAGAAGGCGGTCTGGTTTGAGACTGCTGGTCTTTTGCAGGATTAGGAGCAGGAGCAGGAGCGGGACTCTGGGCGGGCGCCGGGGCTTTTGCTAGTGGCGCTTGAAAAAGATTTGGGATACTCGGTCCCTGAAACGAAGTAGGTCCGGGACTTTCAGCGTAAGGTTGCGGGCTTGAATTGGGCGCGCCGAGTGGATTAGGTGGCGAGACTTTAGACCATTGTCCAGTTTGCCACTCAGGACTGGAATCGATTGGAGAAGGGGAAAGCGGGGCAGGAGGATTCGTTCCCAAGACGAGTTCGGCTGGAGGAATAGCTATTTCTTTCAGTTTTCCTTGTGAGGAATTTTCTTCCTCAGATTCTGGATTTTGATTTGGCTGGTAAGTCAGACTAAAAGCCTCGAAAGCATGAACTAGTGATACCTAAATACATACCCCAGTGCACTGAGTTAACCACATTTACAACGTTTTCTTGCATTATTCGACACTGTGCCAAGTGAACTCCCCGGCTGGAATTACTGAGTGTAACACTATAATAAATAGTAAAACAGCTTTCAAAAAAAATAGAGAAAAGAACCGTGGCTTTTGGGGCCACGATTCTTTCTCTATTTTGCAGAAGAGTTAGTCGCCGAAGCGGCTAACTTACATCACGATGATGGTCTTGGGAGCACCAGCGTTGACGACGGTCGCAACCGACGTGTCGCCGCCCATGAAAGTCCCGAAATCCTCGAACTTGACGGTCCCGCCGATAAGGCTGCGGAACACGTTCGGCTCTTGAGCCATCAGGCTGAGGGTCTTGGGGAACTGGTGAGCAGACCGACGAATCGGCTGGAAGGCGAGTTCGTGACGACGGAGGTGCGCGACGTCGATCGAGATGCCGTAATGGCAGCCAAGACCGATGATGGAACCGCCGGCGAGAATGCACTGCGCCTTGATGAGCGCCTCGAGCAGCGGGTTGGAACCCGTGCACTCGATCACGCTCGAGACCATGCCGCCCGTGGAGTCTTTGAGCTCCTTGAAGGCTGCCTCGGTCTCGGTCACCCACTCAGGCGAGCCCATTGCGGACTTGCTGAGCATGACGACCTTGTCCACGCCGATGGAGAGCGCGAAATCGCGATCTTCCTTGCTGCGTACCATGACGGCCACTTTCTCGCGCGGATTGATGCGCTTGAGAATGGTCGCGGTAGCCAGCGCCATCATCCCGCCGCCGGTGATTGCCGTCCACAGCTCGTCGGAGACGTGCTGCGCGAGGCGGTTCCGGTGGTCGACTGCTTGAAAGCAGCACGCTACGGGTTCGACGCTGGCCGCCAGAACATGGTCGGCCTTCAACTGTGCAGGCAGGTGGTGAGCCCACTTTGCCGGCCAGTTGAAGTAGTCGGCCATGCCGCCGTTCACGGGCGGGGTGCCCATGTACTTGGTGTTCGGGCAGCAGTGATAGAAGCCGACCTTGCACGCATTGCACTTCTCGCAGGGGATGCCCGGCTCGATTGCGACGACGTCACCGATCTTGTGCGAAGTCACGTCGTGGCCGACAGCTTCCACGATGCCCACGAGCTCGTGACCCATCGTGATGGGTTGCGGAGCACCAGCGTGAGCCGAGTGCGCGCCACCCTTCTTGAGCAGCTCGACGTCCGAGCCGCAGATGCCGCAAGCCGTCGGCCTGATTCGCACTTCATGCGAAGCAGGGGAATCGCACTGGATGGTGTCCATCCGGAGCTGATTTTTGCCGACGACGTTCCAGCAACGGCAACGATTGATTGCAGTCATAGTATTTCCTTTCCAGGAAGTTAGGAGGTTGATGCTTTGAGTCGGTAGTCGTGGCTCAGCGAATCGCTTGCAGCCGCTTGGTCAGGAACAACTCGGCGCGAGCCCAGTCGGTGATGTTCAAGCAGCGGTCGGCGTCGGTGGTGCGAGCCTTGCACCAGTCGTCCAAGATGCCCTTGTCGTAAGAGATAACGACGGCACCCGGCACCTTGAGGGTCTCGTCGGCCATGTCGATGTCACCCTTCGAATCGCCGGCGCAGCCGATGACGCGATAGCCCATCTGGCGTGCCGCCTTGACCATGAGGCCTTTGCGGACGCCTTCTTCGCGGTCATGAACGAAATTCATGCCGGTGAACTTGCCGTTCTTGTCGAAGGCAAGCGGGTTTGCGATGACCGGCATGGCGACGCCGTGATACGCGAGCATGCTCGACGCAATCTGGCTGGCTCCGTTGGAGATGCCGACCGGACTGACGTTGAACATTTCGAGCAGCTTCAGGAACCGCTTGAAGTTGGGCAGCAAGCGGTGAGTCTTCTCGAGCCACGCAAGCAGCTCGTCCATCGAATGTCGCGCGAAGATGTCGGCGAACAGTGCCTCGAGGTGGTCACCATTGCTCATGGTTCCGGCCACCTTGTAGGCATGTTCGATACGACGCCAGCGTTTGACACCGTCAGGATCGACCGACCCGAAATGTTCTGAACTGACGCTGAGGATATCAGGCCAGATCGTCCCGTCCAGGTCGAAAGTGAAGAGCACCTTGTGGCAGGGAGAGAGAGTGCGCTGCCAGTCGGCGAGCCAAGAGGGGGTTTCATTGGTCGTCATTTCATTCTCCATGTTTCCGAGTCAATACATGACCCGTTTTCGGTTAGAAGTCAGGTTGAAAGAAACACTCATCACTCCACAGGACCGTGAACCAGGCAGCAAGCAACCTCTACATGGTTAGACGCCATGAAAAGAAGTTAGCTATAAGCAAAAATACTGCTGAGTTACCTGAGGTCCAAAGATGGAATGAGTGAATGTATTTCATGCCTACTAGAAAGCAGTGGTTAAAGTCGATACCTGACTTCTTGGCTCCGCGCCTGTGCCTATAGCTGTTAGGTACAGTAAAATCTAGTATTCATGAGCTTTTTACTAATGTGATCTAGCTGCGATACTTGTTAAGTGAAATGATTAAATTTGAGTTTTCCATATGCTAAGCATATGCGCTAGTTTGCATAACCTGAAAACCTTAGCTATCAAGAGAAAAGAGAAAAACAAAAAGCAGGGGCTTTTAACTCCCTGCTTTAACATTGGCTCTATGACTGAAGTTTCGCTAGCTTAGCTAAAGACTAAGCTTATACCAAAACTAGTTCCACTCGGTCATTACTTTGATTTGAGTGCTTGCTTCTTTGTGAGCGCAATCCATCGCATCTTTTACATTCTGCCAGCCGAAGCGCTTGGTGATTAGCGGTTTGACGTTAATAGAACCAGATGAAATCAGGTCGATGGCTGTTGGGTAAGTGTTGCGATAACGGAACACGCCTTTGTAAGTCAACTCTTTTTGTGTAATTGCGTTGAGGTCCATCGGCACTTCAAGAGCACTGAAAAGACCAACGAAAACGAGAGTACCACCCGGTTTCAGTGTTTCAACCGCTACTTGAGCGGCAGAACCTGCACCAGAACACTCAATAACAACATCAACACCAGCTCCACCAGTAATCTGCATCACTTGATCGAGAATTTGTGTTTTGTCGAAGCTTTCGATGATATGGGTAGCGCCGCATTCTTTAGCCATGGTTGATCTGTTTTTGTGGGTTTCGACCACAATGACAATTCCAGCTCCAGCGGCTCTGGCTGTCAGTGTGTTAACTAGGCCTATAGGACCTGCGCCAGTGATTAAGACGCGCGATCCAAGACCAATTCCGCCCTGACGAGCAGCATGGATTCCAACTGAAAGAGGCTCACACATGGCGCCTTCTTCAAAGGAAACATTGTCTGGAAGTTTGAATGCAAAGTTTGCATCGTGCACAAAATATTCAGCGAAAGTTCCGTGAATTGGCGGAGTAGCGAAGAATTTGATTGAAGGACAAAGGTTGTATAACCCTTGCTTGACGAAATCTGTACATCCGCATGGGACGCCAGGTTCAAGCGCTACGCGATCGCCTTCTTTGAGGTGAGTTACGTTTTTGCCTACTTTAGCAACTTCGCCTGAAGTCTCGTGACCAAGGATCAGAGGCTCGTTTACGATGTAAGGTCCAATTCTTCCTTCAACGTAATAGTGAACATCCGAACCGCAGATTCCCACTGCTTTGGTTTTGACCAGAATTTCATCCGGACCGGGATCTGGAATATCCACCTCTTTGATGCCGAAAACATTTGCGCGCTCTAAGACGCCAGCTTTTACTTTCATCCTGGTTAAACCCCACTTATGAACGACAGTGAAGATAGTTTATCTCAAAGCGTGCATCAGAGGCGCGTTTCATTAAGTTGCTGCAAGAACTATCGCGGTTATTTCAACCTGACTACTGGCGTAAGTAAATGACAGATTGCCAAGATGAAATAGCTGGACAAACTGTAATTGCTTAGCTCCTTTTAGTGTTCAGGAATTCAGTAGAGAAAAAGAGCCACCAATACTGCTAGGTTCTTAGGGCAACTTTTTATTTTTCTATCCGAGTAAAAAACTAAAAAAACTTCTCGCTCTTCATTTTTAGCCATCTTCTAGACAAACCCCAATAACTCAACAAGGGAGGTTGAAGTGCGTTCTCAAACGCAAGTATCACCTGATTCCTCCACTGAGTTTCATCTCACTCTTGGCGGTGGCGGTTCGCGTGCGACTCTTGCAGTCACAGGCGGCATCGCTGCATTCCACAAGTGCGGATGGACCAACTGGAAATCAATCACTGTGACGAGTGGTGGCTCAGTTCCTGGCACATTCTTTGCCGGACATGACAATGTCAAAAACATTGTTCGCCTCGCTCTGCACACTGACTTCTCTCAAATGGTTACACCCAAAGTCGGCAAACTGAAATTGATCTGGGCGATGCTTAACAAGTATCGCTACGAGATTCAGCGCCCGCTTGAAGGTGTTCTCTCACCTGAGTTGCTGAAGCAATTCGTCAATGCAGGTGTTCCTACTTGGCCGCAGAACCTGATTATCACAGGCACTGACCAGGACAATCAGGAACTTCTGCTCACTCATGCAGGTGTTTTTCGCAGCCCAGCAGGTGCTCGCCTTGTCGAAACGATTTCGGACAAGCCGATCGACCTGGGCACCGCGGTCTCCATATCGTGCGCTATACCTGGTATCATCGATGGTACCAGAGCTTATGGCGAAAACATGTTTGATGGTGGTCTTGGTGTTGAGGGACAATGTCCCATCACCCCGCCCCAGAAGCTGTTCGGCGCCAAGCCCGAGCGTATCATCGCCTTCGACGTTGGCGAAGACCACATGAAGAAAGACCGTCTGGTCCGCGTCCTGTGGTATCTTACCTGCCGCGGCGCACGTTGCGGTCCGCTCGAAGGTTACCACCCCACCGAAGAGGATGATGGCATCATTCTCATCGCTCCCAAAATCACTGGCTTCAATGGTCTCAAGTTCATCTTGAACAGCATGGAGAAGTGGGGTGCGATCGTGTGCGGTTACCATGCCACCATCGAGCGGTTGGAAAAGGCCGAGCTCATCTCACGCGAAACTCATCGCGAAGCCTTTGAAATCAAAGACGAACTCGAAGACCTTGTGCGTCGTGTGCATAACCAGAAGCACTGCGCCAAGCGAATCGAGCGACTCTTTCGAAATCATGGCATGTATTGAGGAGCGAGCTATGTGCCGACCTAATCTAACTCTCGCCCAGCGGCTCGTGAAGCGTGTTTTGGCACCTTTCGCCAGACCATTCACGAGCATGCCGGGACAAAGCTTTGCAGGCGAACCCAAGCCCTTGAGCCGCGATCAATTGCTGCTCAAGGACCGCCTTCGCCTGCATGTCGAAAAAATCGCCGTACAAATCGGTGAGCGTAGTCCGAAATTTCCCCAGCGAATTGAGTTCTGCGAAAATTACATCGCGGCTCAATTCGCTCTTGCAGGACTATCTGTTTCGTCGCAAGCTTTCCAGTTTGCCGGCTTGACCATGCACAACATCATCGCCGAAATTAAAGGCTCCGCCTACAACGGCGAAGTAATAGTCATCGGCGCGCACTACGATTCAATTGGTCCTGGTGCAAACGACAACACATCTGGTGTGAGCGCTCTTATTGAGCTTGCACGTTATTTCGCCAAGCTGCCGTATAAGAATCGTCCCAAGCGGACCATTCGCTTTGTCGCTTTTGCAAACGAGGAAGACTCAGGCGAAGCATGGCAAAACATGGGCAGTTATCATTACGCCAAGCTATGCAAAGCACGCCGCGAAAATATCGTCGGCATGATCTCGCTCGAGATGCTGGGCTGTTTTTTGCACGAGCACGGCTCACAAAAATATCCTTTTCCTTTCAACTTGTTCTATCCGGACAAGGGCAATTTCATCGGCTTTGTCGCAAACAGAGCTTCGCTTGCATTCGTCAAGGATGTAATTGGCAAGTTTCGCCAAGTGGCTCAATTCCCTTCTGAAGGCGTTGCCGCTCCAGAAATTTTCGCCGACATTTCTCGCTCCGACCACTGGTCGTTCTGGCAGTTTGGCTATCCGGCACTGATGGTGACTGATACGTCCAATTTCCGTTTCCAGCATTTGCATCTGGATTCAGATACGCCAGACAAAATTGATTTCGATTCGATGACTAGAATTGTCGATGCGATGGTAGAAGTGGTGGCGCATCTTGCACAATCTGCAAAATAGGTGCGCTGCCGCTTTTCACCATGGATGGCACCAGGAAAAAAGAAATTGAACCGTTATCGGTTTAACTTTTTTCCTGGTGTTTGGGGTTCCCCCCGTTTGGTAGACAGCAGTCTAGAGTGAAGTCGCTCTAGGCTGCTTTTTTACCTTTTTGTACTTTTTCCTCTGGTGTAATGTACCCAAGCGTCGAATGAAGCCTGCGTTTGT
>JACCDG010938985.1_pt1 | contig 87298 bp, 104 predicted proteins | sample 7442471 | NCBI WGS metagenome assembly JACCDG01 (sample SAMN15323444, study PRJNA562643) | freshwater metagenome | isolation source: river surface water | place: USA:Blue River Watershed | collected 2017-08-17 | reverse complement strand
TAAAAGCTATACGATATAAGAGTAATTATAAAGGATTTAAGAAAAAATGGGATTTCCGTAGTCTTGCAAAACCTCAAATGGATACTATCTTTTTTTATGCAGTGATAAGAAAATCGAGTCCTATTTTCCAGAAGTATGAGGAGTTGGTTATGAAAAAAGGGAGAAAGTCGAAGGAGATAAAGAAGGTACTGAACCAAATAATAAGTATGTTTTAAGAAAAATCTGTATAATTATAAATGAACAGCGGTTATGTTAGTGTTGGAGAATATCTATATAATAAACCACGTCAACCATCTTGTTTACAAAAAAATGTTTATGTACCTCACAGTGATCATGATTGTCAAGTTAATCAGGTTAAGCTTAACAAAAATATGGTTGTAGAAGAAGAATACAAACCTCCTCAACAACCGATAAAAATAGTTATGAAAACTGCAAAAGTAAATACATATGATCCAAAGGTATGGGGTCCTGCTTTTTGGTTTAGTTTGCATACAAGTGCAGCACATTATCCTCTTGAAGCAAGTCCGATCGTAAAAGAAAGAATGAAGGCGCGAATATTAGCTATACCATACGAGATTCCTTGTCGTGCATGTATGACTCATGCAAGTGCTTTTATTGAAGCAAATCGTGATCGTTTGGATGAGATTGTGAGTAATCGTCATTCTTTGGGTAAATTTTATGTTGATTTTCATAATAAGGTGAATAAGCGTTATAATAAGCCAGAATGGACTTATGAACAGGCTTATAAAAAGTATTCTGGAGATGCTGAAATTACGTTTGCACAGTATGAATAAATTTATACCAAAAAGTATAAATTTTGTTTAGTAAGGTCGTGGTCTATGTTTTTCCGAAGAATGTTTATCTTTTCGCGACATAAGACCTTCATTTACAGGAAAATAATAAACATGTTGAGCATCAGGTGGTGCTCTATCAACACGGAATTCGTTAAATTTAGATTCAAGAAGAATGAGTGGACCTGGAAGGGTTCCAGTGTCTCGAGGAAGTCTGCATCGGAACCCTTTATAAATTTCAATTATATAAGGCCCTGTATTGTTTCCATATATCTCAGGACGTAAAATAAATATTACGTCTCCTCCAAAACGGTTAATTAACACTTTTTTAACACTTTTTGGTACATCTAGAAGATTTATTTCTTTTTTATTGACACTGTAAACATGTATAATTTCGCGTTGTTTTCGTTCACGCGTTTTTGGCGTATCGTCGTCATCAATTTCGTTTTGGTAGAAAAATTTAATTGGAACTTTTTCAGCGATTTTACGTGCCACATTGTGTGATATTCTATATATTCTTTTATCCTGTGATCCTTCACGAATTGCGACTTGTCGATCTTTTTTCTTGTATATATCAGCAATAGGAGGTTCAAAATTAAGTGTGCAAAAAACTGTGTATAAATCTTTTACTTTGTTAAATTCATTGGTAGCAACCAATCGTTCTTCAAGAAAGTCTTGGTTAACTTTAGGATTTTTTCCTAGATGTTTACAATAGGCAAAATCCCAATCGAAAATCATGAGTACAAATTGTGTGACAATACGGTATACGACTCCTTTAAAATTATAGTATAGTTCGAGAGGTCGTTTATAGTCTACAACGAATATGTTTCCTGCATGCATATCGTTGTTAACAATTTCAAAATACTGCATTACTGCAACTGAGTAGACTAATTGAAACATAATTTTTTTCCGTTCTTCTGTGTTTAACATAGGCCAGATATTGTGTAATTTGTGGGATGAAAATATTTGAGACAAACCAAATCGAGCTCCAGAACCTACATTTTCTGTGACCAAAATGCGTGCATCTTTCATGTTAACGAGAGATGGCCTTCCTTTATTGCTTGCGGCTACGTTAAACTGATCGCACTCTCCATATGCTAAAAAAGCAACAAAATTTGGGGAAAGATTTCGAGAAATAATGTTATCGAGTATAAATCTATATATTTTCACTTCGTATTCAAGTCCTAGTAAATCGTTGTAATTTTCGTCAGAGGGATCTGGTTTTGTGAAAAACTTGATAGCAACAGGAATTCTCGAGTTTTGTGAAACAAGTTTTCCAATTATAACCTCACTTGGACTTGCGGAATCATGAGGAAGTAGTGTACCTTGGAGAAGTTTTATATTTTTGGTCATGTCGCATAAATTAAGCGGTACTTCATTTCTGCTTAGTTTTATTAGAAAATTTGACACAGTGTCATAGTTAACAGGTGCCGCTGCCATTTATTATTATGAAATTTTGTTTTGAAAATGAAATGTTTTTGAGGGTTTGTAAACAGAATAAATGGCAACCATAGATTTTGAAGAAGTCAAGTTTCTACCTGCACAACAGCAAGCATTTGAAGCTATTATCGCTGGTAAAAATGTATTTTTAACAGGTCCTTCTGGTACTGGAAAAAGTATGGTAATTCATATGTTTAAAAACTTTTGTGGTAGACAGAAAAACATTGGTATTACAAGTACAACAGGTATTTCTTCATTGTTAATTGGTGGTACAACAATTCATTCATATTTGGGTATTGGCCTTGGAAATGGTTCTGTTGAAGATATTGTCCATAAAATAACAAAAAATCAGCGTGCTAAGCAAAGATGGATGAGCCTAGACATTTTGTGTATTGATGAAATTTCGATGTTATCACCAGAACTTTTCGATAAGCTTGAAGAAGTTGCAAGAATTATACGTCGTAAAATGTTTGATATGAGTAAACCAGAACCTGTTTTTGGAGGTATTCAGCTGATTTTGACAGGAGATTTCCTACAATTGCCTGTTGTGGGAAGTGATAATTTTTGTTTTGAAGCAAATTCGTGGGATGCATGTGTAGATGTGACTGTACATCTTACAGAAATAGTAAGACAGGAAGATGTTGAATTCTGTAATGTTTTAAATGATTTGCGTTTTGGAAAAGTAACAAGCCGTGCAAAAAAATTGATAAATTCACGTATTGGGATTGAGCTTACAAATGATTTAGGAATTAGACCAACACGTATTCATACTACGAATCTTGCAGTGGATGAGATTAATGAAAAAGAATTGGATAAATTGGCTGCAGAAGGGCTTGAATTTTATGAGTTTTCGATGGAAGTGTATTTTCATGAGTTTGTAAAAAATCGAGAACAATCTTTGGAAAAATATCGTCGAAGTTGTCTTGCACCTGACTTGCTTCAATTGTGTAAAGGCGCACAAGTTATGTTATTGTATAATATGGATTTAGAATGCGGATTAGCAAATGGAAGTCGAGGAGTTGTTATTGATTTTTTGGAGGATAAACCTATTGTGAAATTTCTGAATGGAGAAGAGAGAGTGATTGATTTTCATACTTGGGATATTGAAGAAGGTAGGAAAAAAATCGTTAGCATCACACAAATACCGTTGAAACTTGCATATGCAATTACAGCTCATAAATGTGTGTCTGAAAATACGTTGATTTGTACTGATAATGGCATGTGTCGTATTTCAGATATTTCATATTCTGATCAAGCTTCAAATGAAACAAGAGAAATATATGTACAAATTATGGGAAAAACTGGATATGAATTATGTACACAGATTTATAAAGGAAAGTATGAACCAACATTGGTAATTAATACTTCTTTGGGTTATCGAATTGAAGGTTCATATCGTCATCCAATTTTAACTAAAGATGGTTGGAAGATTCTGCCTGATATTAGAATTGATGATTCTATCGCGCTTAAAAACAATACTTGTTGTTTTGGTCAGAACATAACAACATCATCTTTTGTTTTAGCTAATCCTGGGTCGGAGAAAGTTATTCCTGAATACGTTGATGAAAAACTATGTAATTTTCTTGGTATGCTTATTAAAGCTGATGAATCTTATGATCATATTGTTGAGACGAAGTTTGAGAAGGATTTCTTCCAATGGTGTGGACTTGTAAATAGTAAGATTCCATGGGTAGTACTTCAAAATACACGTAAGGCTCAAATTGAGTTCTTGAAAGGATTATTATCTGTAGAAAATCTTGTGAAAAACACGATTAGTATTACAACTTCGTATATTCGTTTTGCACATGATATACATGTTATGCTTCTTAATCTGGGGATTATTTCATGTATGAAAAGAATGAGTAATGGTTATGAAATTAATACAGAGATTTTTCCTGATACACTTGACTCATCTATTTTTTATGATAAAGTAGTTTCTATTGAACATAGCCAGAATCAGTTGTATGATGTTTATGTACCTGGAACACATACTTTTATTGGAGATGGTATTGTAAATCATAATTCGCAAGGAAGTACTTTGGATTTTGCTGAGATAGATTTGTCGAATGTGTTTACTTATGGTCAGGCATATGTAGCATTATCTCGTGTTCGGAATAAAGAAGGATTAAAAATCCTAAACGTTAATTTTGATACGATTCGTGCTCATCCAAAAGCAATTAAGTTTTATAAGGGTTTGAATAAAGTGTAATTAGGATGTTAATTTTCTAAACCTCAAAAAAGGTTTAAAAAGAGATTGTTATTTATTAAATAGAAATGCCAAAGAAAGCTCAGAAACAAGAAGAAAAATTGACTGAAAGTAGTCAGCCACTTGAAAGTGGTGATTCGGCTGTTCAGACAAAAAGAAAGAAGAATAAGAAAGAGGTTGTTGAAGCAGAAAAGAAGGTAGTTCATACTGTTCCTCCTCCTGTTAAAAATGAACTTCCTCCTGTGTCTAAAACTGTTCCGAAAAAGGGAAAAAAGAATGTTGAAGATACTAGTTTGACGGTTCCGAGTGAGACACTTGTTCCTTCAACAGCAGAACCTGAGACCCTTCCTTCGGTATCGACTGTTCAAGATACAGCAGTTAAGAAGAGACAGGTTCCTACGCGTGATTCTGTTATGGCTGAATTTAAGAATCTTATTGAATCTATTGATGAAGAGATTGTTAAATTAAGGGAAACGACTGCGAAATCGAAGGGAGTTAAATTTCTTCGAACGATTAACAAGCGTATTCGGATTTTACAGAAGCATGCCTTGCGTATTTCTAAGCAACAAAGAAAGACTGTGAAGAGGAATAATGTAAATTCTGGTTTCCGAAAGCCTGTACAGATTTCGAATGAGTTGACAAAGTTTACTGGATGGGAACAAGGAGTGATGAGATCAAGAGTTGATGTGACGAAGTTTATTTGTGATTATATTAAGAAGAATAATCTTCAGAATCCAGAAGATCGTCGTCAAATTCGAGTTGAAGAGGATGCAAATCTTAAGAAGTTGTTAAAGTATGATGGAAAGGATAAACAACCACTTACGTATTATACTCTTCAGACTTATTTGAAGCATCATTTCTTACCGACTGAGAAAAAGTAAATTATTTCTTACTGAGAAATAATTTTTTATAGAACACCTACAGTATCAGGATTGTTACAATCAAGTCGTGGAGGTCTTGGTCTGTTACTATTATTAGCTAATTTACTTCGTATGAGACGTGCATTTTTTCTTTCCATTGGATTGGTTGGAAGGAATGCGATATTCGAACCAATCATAAATTGTGAGAAAAAAGGACCGCCAGGGGTGTAACATTTTCCAGAAGGCCCAAAGTTGTTTGTACTACAGCCTGCACCATAATAACCAAGACCGTAATCCATAAAGTTATTTGACATTTATTTAACGGCTAGAAAAAAATTTAGATTTTATAAATGGAACAAACTCTGAAAAAATGGTATGAAGCAAAAGAAAAATTGCAAAGCCTTGAAAAGAAGATCGAAAAATACAAACTGATACTTACCAAAGAAATGAACAAAAAAAATGTTGACAAAATTTCGGAAGGTGATTTTACTGTGTCAAGAAGACGCAACACACGTACGTATGTTACGAAGGATAGTATGCCAGCTGATCTCTGGAAAGAATATAGTACACGTTGTTCTTATGATGCTTTTTTTCTTGTTAAGAAATATTAATTCTCATCTGGTGTTTCAAGAGTTGAAATACGTGGTAAACGAGAGTTATTACACCATTCTTTAAGAGCTGAACAGATTTGCTGTCTTTTATTGCTGTTTTGAAAAAAATCATCAGCAATGGCTATTTTTTGATAGGGAGTAAGTTCGAGTTTTGAGTGTTTTTCGATAGCTTCATACAGCTTCATAAACATAATAATATTTTTGGCAGTTTCCCAATCTGTCATATATGTATTAAAAAATTCTCGAAACTCTGGATGCTCCATAACGTTAGCCATGCGTCGGTATGTACTATTATTTGAGTATAAACGTCTTCCTTTTTGTTCTAAATCATCCGTTGAGTGTGTATTCGTCAAATCCATTTACCTCTTTAAAATAAAACTCGATTTTTTTAAATATTGTTATGGAGAAATGAACCAAGATACGAATGCAGATGAGGTAAAAGTTGTTGAAAACGTCGACGCTCTTGTTAAAGCAATCGAAAACATCATGGGAAACGAAGAAATCAATTCCGTTAATGTTTTGAGTCTTTGTATTAACGCAATGCAAATTGTTGAGAAAATGCCAAAGATGTCTGGGGAAATGAAGAAAAAGGTAGTTGTATCTGCCATTGGTGAGCTTATTTCACGAAGAAAAGGTGATATGTCATTGCTTTCTTTGATTCCACAGTTTATTGATACAACTATTAACGTTGAGAAAGGAAAAATACACATTACTATCAATCCAGAAGAGGTACTTAGTTGCTGTGCTTCCATGTGTGGGTCATTCGCCAATGTAAAAAACTAACATCGGAAAAATGAAATTGATTCATTTCATTTTGAACTTAAAAAGTTAACCTATCAGATAAATGTCAAAACCAAAAGGAGAACGCAATAACCAACTTACAAATCCCGCAGACTATGATGTCAAAAGAATGGTCTTTTCAGAACCTCAAGTAAACACTGTAAAAGATAGCACAATTGTTTACCGACGAATCAATATTAGTACTCTCAACAAAGATGGATCCGTTGGTGATCTAATTTTGCCTACAGAGCGACTGTTTTCGTTTGGTGTCAGCGAAAGCAAGAGTCAAGAAACGAAAATGGTAAATGGTCACACGCTACCTTTGTGTCTTTGGGATCGTGAAAAGCCTACCACTGCTCAAAAAATGTGGACTGACACTTTTAATCGTATTGTAGAACAATGTAAGAAACATATTCTTGACAATCGTGAAGAAGTTGAACAATTCGATCTTACAGAAGCTGAGCTTAAGAAATTTAACCCACTTTATTGGAAGCGAGACAAAGGAAAGATTGTTGAAGGCACTGGTCCTACCCTCTATGCAAAGCTTATTTCATCTAAAAAGCATAACAAAGTACTCAGTATGTTTTTCGATACGAATGGAGAGACAATTGACCCAATGTCTTTGCTTGGTAAATATTGTTATGCAAATGCGGCCATCAAGATTGAATCGATTTTTGTCGGAAACAAGATTTCTCTACAAGTAAAATTGTATGAAGCAACTGTTGAGCTGATGGATAACATGATGAAACCTCTTATGGCTCGACCGAAGAGCAGTGGTCGAATGCTAACTGGAAATTCTACAACTATGAATGAGATGAACGAAGAAGAGGATGATACAAAACCAAAACCACCGAATCCTGTAGATGAAAGTGGTAGTATTCATGGATCAGATGATGAAGAAGCAACTCGTAAAGTAGTTCCGACAACTGTAGTTCGAAAAGTGGTACGTAAAGTACAAAAGAAGTAAACAAACAGAGTTTTAACCTTTAATACATTGTATTAAAGATTTTGGTATGAATTATAAAATGGCACTTCGTACAGATGGCGTTTATGTTCAATTTGGATTAAGACCTTGGTTTTCAAGTCATAACAATATGGCGAACGATAAATGGTATAATTTAATTCGGGTTTTTGATGAAAAACATGTAATTTTGTTTGGTAATGCTTATGATTTATTTTATGAAGAAGAAGACGAAGATGAAATATTTGAACCCAAACGTACAGAATATGGTATCACTGATGAAAGCAATGTTTTACAAACAGTATATGAGATAAGCAAACTATCATTGTCTGATTTTTTTCATACAGATCAGCGTTCTAATTATCGTCCTGATTATCTTAAACCAAAATCTAAGAACGATTGTACATCTCCATGGTTTTTAGATGTAGACTATCTGCGTGAAGAAAATCATGACAAAGAATTTGCATGTCTTGTTTCTGGAGACGATGAAGAATATGATAAAACTATAAAAAGACTTGGACATGTGTCATCTGCTGTTTCTAATGATGGTTTTAGTTTTTACCATAAAGGTAATCCCAATATTATTTATGATTTCGGAAGTCCTGGTAGAATAGAGAAAGATGAAGAAGAAGGCGAGCTATGGGCTCATAATTTTTCATCATATTTTATACCATTCGATTTGTCTGAAGAAGAAACATGGGGAGACATACTAAAAAAATGGAATGCTCAAAAATATGGAAAAATAAATGAAAATTGAATTTAAAAGTTTAGCATCTGTTAATAACAAATGTCAAAGTTCGCAGCAGCTATGAACGCTTCAGCATATACATGGAATGGTGCATTGTCTTATGCATCGCCTGACACTACAAATCAGTATAGTGGACGTGTCTCTCTTTTCTTTAAAGGGGTTCGAGGTTTGAATGTTCCCCGTTTGTATGAATATCTAGGTCAGTGCGCTCGTGAAAGTGTACTCGACACATTTCTTCTTGCTTTCAGATTACGAGATTGCCGTGGAGGTTCCGGTGAACGTCTTCTTGGTCGGCATGCATTTTTTTGGTTGTTTATTAACTATCCTGACGAGTTTAAGAAGATTATGAGTCTAATCCCTCGTTACGGACGTTGGGATGATCTCGTTTGCTTGTTCCCAGGTGCTTTTGATCTAACCGATGCTCATAAAGTTCAAAGTAATTTTTATTCGAGTCTTCCAAGTGAAGAAAAAATGGGGAAACTTCGACTTTTGCAACAAGAAGTCGTAATGTTGGTTGCAAATCAACTTCGAAATGATCTAGCAAACATGAATGAAGGAAAGTCATGTTCTCTTTGTTCAAAATGGGTTCCTACAGAAGGTAGTTTGCTAGATAAGAAGTATGGTACATTTAAAGTTCTTGCAGATGCTCTTCAGGTTTCTCCTCGAAATTTGCGTCGTATGTACAATACTCCTCTTCGAGCATATTTGAAGGTTGTTGAAACATATATTTGTTCGGGACTTTGGGATAAGGTAGACTATAACAAAGTTCCTTCCAACGCCATGAAACGGTTGAAAAATGCTTTTCAAAAACATTCTCCTGAACGTTTCGATATGTGGACAAATCAGCTGAAACTTGGTAATCCAAAAGTTGCTAAAGTGAATGCAAAACAACTTTATCCACATGAACTAATTCGTGAAGTAAGAACAAGGACTGCAAATGAAGTTACCGAAGCACAGTGGAAGGTACTTGTTGATGAAGTAAGAAAGCTTGGGTCTTTGTCAGATGCAGTTGTAGTAGTCGATACGTCTGGAAGTATGGCTGATCCCAATTATATTCCTTTGGATGTAGCTGTTTCTCTTGGATTGATTATTTCTGATGTAGTTACAGGACCTTTCCATGGTCATGTGATTAGTTTTAACACAGTGCCTGCTTTTACGGTTATTCCAGATGCATCTTTGCGTGAACGATGGAATGCTGTTTCTAGCATGAAGTGGGGAGGTAGTACTGATATTGAGAAAACATTCAAACTAATCGTAGATCGAGGTTCGCAATGTGGTCTTTCTCAAAAAGAGATGCCAAAACGATTGTTTATTATTTCTGATATGCAATTCAATAGCTGTTCATCCAAAACAAATTGGGAACGTATTAATGAGATTTACGCAGAATCCGGTTATGTTCGCCCTCAAATTGTATTCTGGAATGTTAATGGAGATTCCACAGACTTTCCGATTACAGTTGATGAAAACAATACGGCCATGATTTCTGGGTTTTCTCCTAGTATTATCAAAGCTCTTTTGAAAGGTGAACAACTTACTCCAATGATTGTGGTAAGAAATGCATTGGATGATCCACGTTATGATCCAGTGAGAACTGCTCTACAACCTGAGCTTCCTGTTCGATCAGATGAAGATTATGAAGTTATTTCACCGCTTTGTTAAATATAAAATGATTTCTTAACAAAATATGTTAAGAAAAAAAATGATCAGAGTTGGAAGAAGAAAATATAAGGGAAGTTCTTATGAAGACCCATCTTATCCGAACTTTCTACCTATTATTTGTATGACTGCAAGTACAGAATATGGAAGTTTAAGTCCATATTCTTTGACAGATGAAAAAGGACGATTTCTCGAAAATATTTGGCAGTTTGCAAAGTTGTATGATTATGTACCTTCAAGTACACAAACGTATTCTCGGTATGACAAAACGGTTATCTGGTCACATCCAGAAGAAAAACACATAAACAATGATGTACCAACACAAGAATACTGGATCTGGAGAGAAAAAGGCATGACGAATCCTTATCCTGTTAGATATCCTGTTGGGTACACACATCGTAGTCAATGTAAATGTTCTTTGTTTGATATTGGAGATAACTTTTATGTGGAATTGGATTATATTGAAGCACGGAAGAAAATTTATCTTCCAGAATACGAAAAGGCTGTTGTTAAAGAAGAAAAATTTACAAAGTTGTTGAAACTATTACAACAAGGAAAAAACCTACTTATAATTGAAGTTGATGGTCCTCACCAAGAAAGCGTCTCGTATTACAAAGAGAAATACGGGGTATCTGATAACTTTATTAACAGAGATTCTGTTTTGGCAACAGAACATAACCTTGAAATCTTGTTAAATGACCCGAAACATCCTTTCGGACATGGATATTGCCTAGCATGGGCTTTGTTACATAGTTTGAATAAAGCAAAAGAATCGCGATATCTACAACTTCACGAGGCTTATTATAGCTTGTTTCCTCAGCGATCTGTTGACATAACCAATTCTGACAATATGAAACATATGGCAAAGCATGCACCTGAACTGTTCACACTCTTACATAATTATGATCCACAAAAATTTCTTAAACATACATAATTTCAACTGCGTGAATAACCGATTTTTTCTCTTCATGTTCTTCAAGAGCACAACAGAATACTTCCAATGAAGTTAGTGTTTTTGGAGTATTAGTAAAAGTATCTAATTCAATAGTAGTAAGTTTTCCATCACCCAATACTTCAGTTTCTGCCAATACAGCATGACTTTCATTATGAATAAGTGTAATATAACAACGTGTATGTGCCTCTAAACATAAAGATACCGATCGAAGATCATATTTTGTACCATTAAAAGGAAAAACCATTACACGTGATATGTTTTTACCTATCACATGCTCACAATTATATAATATAGTCTTTAATGATAAACCAGGAACGCCTTGTGGACCAGGAACACCTTGGAGTCCGGGAGGTCCTTGTTCACCTTGGAGTCCGGGAGGTCCTTGTTCACCTTGTGGCCCGACAGGTCCTTGTTCGCCGGGAGGTCCTTGATCACCAGGAGGACCTACAGGACCACAAGGGCCGACAGGGCCAATATTTTCTTCAGGTATATTAGATTCAGTGTAGTAATATGTTTCTTTGGTTGATTCAACAGGTTGCGGTTGTACTTCTTGATAGGGTTGGTTATACTTCATTTCTTGTTCGAAATTTCGATGGTCAATAAATGTGTGACTTGTGTTCCTATTATTTTCCATTTGTTGAGCAAGTTTGTGAATGTCGGTAATTTTTTCGACAAATTGTTTTTCCTCGGTTTTTTGATCTTCAGAGATCAAGTGGGAAGGAGGTACCCAATCGTTTCTAAAACGCATCCTAAATGACATTTTTTACAAAGTCTTTATGTTTTAAGCCTATTTAAAACTAAGAATTAACTTCCATTAAAATGGCATCCAAATCTAACAAAGGTGATAAGTCTTTATCAGTTTCCATTCTTGAAAACAAACAACTATTACATATCGCAGGAGAAGTAGTTGTATTAATAGGAGTTGTCTTCTACTTCTCCTCCAAAAACAAAAAGCTTTCTGCTCATATCGAAGAACTTGCACAAAGAATTGAAGATCAAGAAGAAAGAATCCAGAAACTTGAATTATCCATACAACAGATGTCAACTGCATTTAATTCTGTAATCCAGAAAGTACAAGAAAATTCTGCAGTTATTGCGAATTTAGGTTCTAATACAGACACCCAGAAACCTGATGTTTCTGTGAAACCAGTCGTAAAACAGCCAGTTCGTCAACGACAACAACCGGCACGTGCAGTCGTAACTCCTACCCCTATACAAGTTACCTCTCGAAAACCAAAGAAACATGTCGAACCAGTGGTTGAAGAAATTCAGGTAAACCAGAAAACTCCACAGCGTGTTGCAAAGGTACAATTTGAAGAAGAAAGTGATAGCGATCTAGACGATGAGATTCGAGATGAATTAAATGAATTACTTGAAGATGAAACAGACTTAAAAAAACAAAAGTAATAATAAGTAATAATTCATGCCCAGAAACCGAAATACCAAAAATAAAAACGTCCGAAAAAATATCGTTGTCATCCCAAAATACTCTGATATCCTCAAAAAAGCAAATAGCAAAGAGGAATCTGTTACCAATGATGTCTGTACAGATGAATCAGCTTCAGTCGATATTAAGTCTATCAAATTCTCACGTAGACCACCATCCTATCTTTCAGAAAAGAATGTTTGTTATGATACTTGGGAAAAATCCTATTTTTTACAGTTGATAGCTCTTCGAGATATATTTTGTAAAGATTATACAGAATTTTTTTCGAATGAAGAAACTATCACACATTTACAGAGTCCAAAATTTTTTCATGATTTTGCAAAGATGATTTTTGATTCGTCTTCAAAACTTATCCAAGCAGACTTGGAACCTCTCTCTGAAGAGATGGAGGATGTATATTCAGAATATCTGATTAAAAGAAATAATTTGTAATATAAATGAGTCGTAACTTTCACGATGAAGTAGAAACTGAAAGAAAAAATGTCCAACTTGTGTCTGATGATTTTTATGATGAGGACGATGAACACGATATCGAACCAGATGAAGAGAATGAAGCATATGAATATTTAGTCTTCATGGCACAAATTGCACAAAAAATGAAGGAATATGTGGAAACCAATAATTTACCTATTCTAGAGTACTTTTATCCACAAAATCTTATTGAATTTGTTGAGTAATATTATACCTACAGGTATAATATCATTTACGCTTTGACTAACCCTAAACACCTTAATACTTTTTGCTGAATCTCTGAAAAGTTTGTAACATCACCACCTTTTCCTGAAATAACATTTGCAATGGCACTTTCTACTTCCGATTGCATAATCGCCTCTTGATTCTGTTCAGATTCTGCCTTTGGTCGTTCCTCTTCAATTACAACTTTTTCTTCTACTTCTGGCTGTTCGAATACTTCTTCATCATCTTGCATAATTTGTTGAGTGGCAGGTACTACTTCTTGTATTTCCTCTTCTTCTTGAACTACTTCACGTGGTGTTTCTTCGACATCATGTTTTCCTTCTTTTGCATCAATAATTAATTGGAGTTGTCTGTTTGATAGAAGCATATATTGTTTTAGCATACTTGTTGATGCATTCGTAAGGTCTTTTACTCTGTTAAGTAAAATATGTCTTTCATCGCCTCTTGCTTCAGGTTTAATAGGTTTTGCTTCTGGTAAATCCAAATGTTTACGTAATTTTGCAATCGCTTCTGGACTTCCTACAATCTGTCTACCTTCATATTCTAGCCATCCAACAGAGCTACCTGCTTTTCTTTTATCAACACAAAGACCTTTAGTTGGATCATCTTCATTAATTTCGCAATATTTGCCATCACTGCAATCATAATCAAGCATTTGATCACATTCTTCAACTTCTGCTGTAGATAACGGTTTTGATTCTGATACCTTGACAACAGGTTTTTCAGAACGAGGAGATGCTGGTTTGACTGCTTTGGCAGGTTTTTCATCGAGGGTAGATGATAGAGGTTTGGAAGAGTCTGATAAAACTGGCTTAGAACGAGGTGAAGATGAAGTCCGTTTAGATTCACCGATTTCGTCACCTCTTTCGATTGCATCAACAATTTCTTGTACAATTTCTTCTTTACTACGTGTAGTTCTACCTCTGACGTTAAATTTGGCAGCTATTTCTCCAACATCTTTTGCATTTACTAATAATTCGACATATTTTTCATCAAGACCTAGATGTTCGATTTGACTGCGATCAATTTTTTTAGGAGACTTATTGTTTAATTTCTTGTCCAAAATGTTAACAGCACCTTTCAAGGACAATGGTCCAACTGAAACTTTTGATCCTCGAGGAGAGGCTTTCGGAGTACGAGGAGATGCCTTCGGACTGGCTTTCGGAGATGCCTTAGGAGATGATGTTGCTCTCGATCTTTTAGGAGTTGCAACCACGCCTTCGTCTTTTCCTTCATCTTCAGCTACAGTTGGAATATCAATGGCTAAAACCTTTCTGGCAGGAGGTACAACTAAAGTAGCACTCGCTGGAAGACTTTCAGGAGGTTTTCTCTGTACCTTTGCTATTTCGATTCTATAATACGCTGTCATTTGATCTTCATTGTCTCCAAAATCTTTGGCATTCTGTTTCATTTCTGCAGGATCAATATTAAATCCTGTTGCTTCGAGTCTGCGTACAAATTGTTTAAGTTGCATCATTTGCATCCCGTTTAATTGGTCTTTTGTTAGCAATTCTTCTCTAGATTTCAATGGCTTAAATGACATTTTTTATTTACACCGACTTTTTATATTTTTTTTGTAATGTACAATTACAAAATCTGTTTATACGCAAATAATTTTTGTGAGGGAAAAATCCTGAATGTTATCTTTCGGTTTACCCTTTTGATTACTCACGAGATGTGTACCATTCTTTGTATAAAAATCAAAATTATCATGGATATGTCCACAAACCCATGTATGTACTTTTTCTTCTGATAAAAGATAATCCAGATCTGAAGCGTATAACGACTTGTACTTATCTTTATCCTTTTTACGTGTAACAAGGTAAGTAGGACAATGATGTGTAATCATCAATAATTTGAGTTTTTTCTCTTGACAATATTTTACCATGTATTCGATGTAGTTTAGATCTTCCTTGTGCATGCTATTGTATTTTTTCATGTTTATACCATTAATACGTACGATAAAGGGTGGAACATCAACAAAAGAATTTGACCAAAGGGTACATCCTGCAATGCATACATCTTCAATCTGTACACTTGAACGGTTAAGAATGTATAGATTTGGTATTTCTTTTTTGATCTTGTCAAGGTCTGACAAGAGTTCATTCATGGATTTTACTGGTATATTATTTACTTTGTAAAATTCATGGTTACCTAATACGTAAAGTACTATCTGAAAATGTTTACATAAGCTTTTTAGAAAGCCTTGTAACTGTTGATATTTATGTATACGTCCGATATCTCCTGCTAAAATGAGTACTTCTGCTTCTGGTTGAATGTAAGAAGTTATAGAAGTGAGTTGTGCATTCTCGATTTCTATGTGTAGATCGGACATGATCTGAAACTTGACCATTGTGCACTTTTCTTTTTATGAGGTAGGAAATTCATTTTTCGTTTATGTTTGGGTTTCGTCTACATCTGGAATATCATCGATGTTTATATTTGGACCTCTCATTCTACGTTTCGGTTTTGCGTTTGCTGGCGGTGCTTGTGGTGTATTCATTCCGTTCATCATGTTTATAATACTTGCACCAGTACGTTGCATTACCATTTTCGATATGATAAACACACTAGCATTCATGATAATAATAAACAGTAATCGTAGTTCAACAGGCCATTTACTTCCTTCAGGTACATATGATTTTTCTCCGAGTTCGATAAGGAGTTTTTCATAGGTATGCATGCTGATAATTTGTTGTTGTGTAAAACCTTGCATATCAAATCCGAGAAAACTGCCAAACACGTATTCTACTAATACAAAACCTGTAACTAGGTATGATTTGTATGAATCGACTGTGGAATCGAGAGAAAGACGTCTTACTGTGTAATCATAAGATTTTTGCATTTCATTGAGATCTGAATGGATATTGTAGTCAGGAATAGTAGGCGCTGCAAGAGGATATGATTTTTTCAATATGTTAAATTTGAAGATAAGTTCTCTTTTCTTATCTTCTGCATCGTGCTCACTCATTGGAATGTGACTTATGTCTCTCAATTCTGCTTTTCCTTGGAAATGTCCTTTTGCTTCGAGTTCTGCAAGTGTAGGAGCAACTACTGCCTCACGTCGTTCTTTATATTTATCATACGGAGTATACTTGGAACCTTTATGTTCGACAGATTTTGCTTGACTGTATTTTTCACTGGCTTTAGACGATGATCTGCTTGTATCATTTTTCTGTGTATCTCCTAATAGTTCTTTTAATCTGTCTTCAAGATCATCACGGTTGTCAGGATCATCACGGTCGTTACGATCATTATCATGATCAGACTCGGTATCAGACTCAGTTTCTTTAGTTGAACCCCTTTCAGAAACTGAGTCTGATTCGGAACCAGAACTATGCTCAGATGTTTTCTCATCAATTTGCATGTTGTCTGTGAAATTTTCGTCTTTACTTGTACGAGATTCGACACGAGAGTTTGATTCTCGTGATTCTTCTGAGTCACGTGTTTCAGTGCTTGAACTTGAAATGCTATTAGATCTGTTAGAATTATTGGGTTTTTGTAATTTTTCAGGTTTATCAGGTTCTGCTATTTGCGGAGGAGGTTGTGCTGATGGAACATATTCTTTGTTGATAAGATCTTGTTTAATTTTCGCTTTGTTTTCAAGTAATTCGAGGTAAAGTCTTGGCATTGCAGGAAAAGATTGTTTGTAATCAGGCAAACGTTCTTTGTCAGATAGAGGAATTTTAATGATCTTCACTTCTCTATTCAATGGCATTTATTGTGTATGAAATATCTACTTTAAATACAGTTATATGGATTATAAGGAAGTGTCCCATAAATAACCTGATTTAAGCATATGAAATATCTGGTGCAAGTCTGCTCCATACCTCTGAAAATGGTCTTGCGTAAATATCATCTCTTTTATAGACTTCAAGATATCTATCTTGTCTCAAAGGACCTCGTGCACCAAGTGGTAATCTGTCATCCAAACTTGGAGATGGTCCAAAATGTCTTGAAAAGTATGTAAATATAGAAGGAATGATAACATTTCCTCCAAGTATTGTTAAGACCTCGTATTGTGCAGTAACAATCTGTACTTTTCTGAATTCATACTGGAAAAAAGCTGTAACATCTTCAAGTGCAGGAAAAAATTCTTCATACAATTTACATGCGATATACATGCATGCAATTGAGTATAGTTTAGCAGTTTTTTCAGGTACAGGTTTTGGTTCTTTTATTGAAATGAATATCATGTCTAACAACTGCCAAGAAAGAGTTAACGTATCAATTGACAGTTTATCAATAATAATGGGTTTGATCATGTATTTCATTATTTCTGAACGAACTGCCATTGATAAAGAAAATTTTTCCCATACTTTACCAATGCTTGGTATGATTGGCATGTTGTTGATAAAAATTGGGAGTTTAGGAATTCTTTCACGACTATTGTATCGGAAAAAAGGATGTACAATCAAATCATCGTAAGTATATCTGACTTGTGGGTTAAATTCTAACATATGAGAAACAATGTCTGCGAGGTCTTCAGGCATAGTTTTATACTCTCTCCTGCTTTTGAAAATCGGTTGTGTTAATAATTGTTGTTTTATTTGGTCTGCATGTGACTGGCTTGTTGTTAATTTCGCAAAAATATCTTCAACATCTGGTGGAAAAGGTTTAGGCATGTTAAGTAATAAATTTAGATAAGCAAGTCGTTGATTTTTTTCATCACCTCCAAATATTATGTTAGGTTTTCCTGTAAAAATTGATACGAAAATTAGACCAAGGGAAAATACATCTATTTTATAAGAATATTTCTTCAAAGGTGGATCTTTAAGCAATTCTGGTGCACGCCATGGAAGAGTTGCTTTTTCAGGGAATTTATTTTTCTGTTGATGTTTACTCTGATCAATTTCTGATATTCCCCAATCGATTATCAAAACATCACCATTTTCTGAGATAATTAAATTGTCGGGCTTAAGATCACAATGAATAATACCTTGTGATGCAGAAGAACGAAGACATTTTACTAAACGAAACATTAATGAACGAGTTGCATCGACATTATTTTGCAATGATGATAGATTATCACTTAACGTTCCTACACCTTTTTCAAACTGAATTTCTGTCGTATTTATACTTAATTTCAAATCATACATTTTTGGTAAGCAATTAATGGTCTTAAGAAGTCTGTAAATGCCTATTTCTTTGATCATATCATCAGTTATGTCTTTATCTTCTTTTTTAGACATTTTGGATTCTTTGAGAGCTATTTTATGTATTGGGTACGCTTTGACTCTTCCAAAAGTGCCTTCGCTTAGGAATTCTGGGTTTTTATATCTTAAATTAATATCACGGTCTGTCAATTCTTTTCTTTCATATTTTTGAAACTCCGAACGATTTAGAGGACGAAGAGCGTGTACTTTGTTGGTAGCATCGTATACTGCAACAAAACCCTTGTTCATGGGTTCATTAAAAATAGCAGTACTCATTTTATCGATGGTGATATTGGTCCCAGGTAATTCGTATTTTCCATTGCCTTTATAAATTAGATCATTCGTAAAGATGCAGTAAGCTTCATTTATTTTACCTGCAACAATTACTATTTTGCATTGTTGTGGTTTTTGAGGAACTGGGGGTGCGACAGGTATATCCATTTATTAAGTATAATTTTTTATACTTAATAGAAAATTTGTTATTGTAGCCAAGAATGAGATAGTGCATCTTCTGCAGAATATCGAAGTACAACTTCTGATTCTAATAAACAACTTAAAAAATCTTTCAACTCATCTGACCATTTTTTGCGGAAAACAACAGGTTTTGGAATGTAATTACCAGTGAGAAGAAAATATAAAGTAGCACCAACAGACCATGTATCGGTTTTCTCTGTAATACGGTGGTTTTTAATCTGTTCTGGACTGCTGTATTCTTCTGTATTTTTTCCTTCGAAATCGATTAGGTAAATGTCTTTTGTATTGTCATTGTAAACGATATTTTCAGGCTTGATATCTTTATGGATGACTCCTCGCTTATGCATTTCGAATACAATTTTCAGGAGTTGTTTTGCAATTTTTTTGACATATCTTTCTGTCATTGGACCATGGGTGTCAATAAAATCACATAGATCGATACCTTCAAACCGAGAAAGTAGAAGATAGTTGAATTTTTCTTTGAAACTGGCTGCCAAAACTGAAGGAACGCCTTCAATACCTCGTAGTTTTGATAGATTATCATTTTCAGCTTTTGCGTACTTGTATTTATCGTAAGTTTTTATGAGCCAATCAAGTTTTTTTCCAGAAACATTTATTGTATAGATTCTATCATAAAGTTTTTCGATGATCCATTCCTGATCGAAAAACAACTGATCAACATTTATTGCATCTTTATTGATTAGAATTTCCTCCATCATGTTGTATAAGGAATGACGTGTCTTCCCTTAAATTCAATTTTGAAATGATTTTCGTGCATTATTGCTTGCTTTTTCATATTCTTCGAGTTGTGTATTATCTAGTTCTGGAGGTGCACCGTATTTTCTTTCTTCCTCTTTGTATTGTGTACGTAATTCTGGTAAAATATCAAGCATGTTACAAAATAAGGAAATAGATTCATGTTCTATCCATCCACAAACAGCAAGACGTTCAATTTGGGTTCCTTGTTGCCATTGTGTTTTTAGGTTTCTAACAAGTTCGAGAATTCGATGGTCTTTTTCTCGTTCAGATTTGGGAATTTTTCTTAATTCATCTAACAAATTAGAACGTTCCTTGTTTGCGGTTACTGCCCATCGGACCATCATAGTTATTGTATGAAATGACATTTTTATGGGTTTTGACGAGGCTTTAAAAGAGTAATCCAACACGAATTGCTCCGACTCCGATAATCCCGTCATTGCTGTTGTACACATAGATATTTTTTTTGTTGAGAAAATTGCATATAGTTTTTTTAGTTCCATGCACAAAACATCCAACTTTGGTTTTCGTGTCCTCGTACTTACTGAGAACTGCGTCATGTTGATGATCCAAAACAGGAAAAGAGTTTTTTATGTCTAAAGTGTACACAATAAAAGATTTGTTATTATGATTGTAGCATTTTACAACGTCTAAAAAATCTTTATCAATGGGTACAAGCCCTATTTCTTCACCAAGCTCTCGTGCCGTTGTTTGTTTCGTTTCTTCTTTATTTTCAACTGTTCCTGTCACACCTATTTGAAGATCTTTTGTGTTTTTATATATTGGACCAAGAATATAGTCTGACTTACGAATATGTCCTGTGGCTACTAAATTATGAAGAGCATCTTTCATGGGGTATGGAAAATAGGTAGATAAAGGGTAATAAGTTGTATCTGATTCAGAAAACTTGTTTTCCTTAAACTCCCGAACATAAACCTGCATTTTATTTGTATTATGGTTTTTCTATTTAAACAAACTTAGTTAAAATAAAATGCAAGAAAAAGTGGAATTTTTGTTTTATCAGATCTATTATCTACTTGACGAATGTTTTTTGAGACGATGCCGAAAAAAGCCTGTTCGAATAGATGTATATCTAGATGATTATCCAGAAGAATACTTGAGAGCATGCCAAACTGGGAATAAGAATAGGGTCGAAAAATTTTTAGAGAGATATCATGACATAGACATTAACGCGAGTCTACGAGTAGCTGTTGAGTATAAACAAGTCGAACTTTCTAAGTTTTTCGTTGAAAAAGGTGCTACAAATCTGGATGAGTGTTTAAAAATTGCATGTGATAATAATAATTACTCGATTGTAGAATTATTGTTGAAAGCAGGTGCAGATACTCGAGTTGCGATTCGTTATACTAAATCTTCAAATATTTTACGCATGGTTTATCGTTTTGAGCAAAATACGTCAAATATTAATTAAATTGTTGCATATATTATATAAGCATGGACGAAAACAAGAAAGAGGAAGAAAATAAAGTCTCCTCGCTCGGTTTCAATGGCTTGTACTTCGGTACTTTATGGTCTACTACATTTACACTGGAAAAGCATCGTCGTGACTGGCTATTTGATAAGGAAAAGTTGAAGGAGGAAATAAAACAGGAACTTTATGAGAAGATTTCACAAGAACTTTATGAGAAGATTTCGCATGATTTACTTCAGAAAAGACATATTGAATACGAATGGGAAAATTTAGAGCATCCGAAAGAAAATATATAACACAATCTGAAATGGTCAACGACTAATTTTAATAGGAATGTGCCCTATTAAAACAAAATTGAATTCGATTTAAATACTTGTAGAAAATATAAAATCATGGAAGCTGAAATTAATAGAAATGTAGTACCTACTCGTTCTGAATGCAGTACTGTTTCGACTGTACAAGATACTTTTTCTCGTGCTAATGTAGTTAGCAGAGACAGTCAAGTGCGTCTTGTTGATTCTGATGAAGAAACAAACTTGGATCTTTTTTGTTATGTTCGTTGTGATAACAACGAAGACGATTTTGTTAAACAATGTCGTGGTTTGGTGTATCAAGGGGATACGTTGGTTATGAAAGCTTTTTCTTATACAGCAGAGTACAATACTGATGAGCTTTCAAAGTTGGAAACTATACTTGCGGATTTTTCAAAATGGACTTTTTACAAAGCATATGAAGGAGCATTGCTTCGTTTGTTCTATTTTTCTGGAAGATGGTTTCTTTCTACCCATCGAAAACTGAACGCTTTCCGAAGCAAGTGGTCATCTCGTGAATCGTTTGGTACTTTGTTCAAGCGCGCCCTTGAAAGGGAACTAAATCTTAACAAAAACTTTCGAGAAGGTCTTGGAGAAGGAGAAAACATTCTTGACAGATTCCAAAACACCCTTGACAAGACTAAACAATACATGTTTTTGCTTCGTAATGGTCAAGATAATCGAATTGTCTGTCTACCTCCTGATGAGAAGGAACCTCTTGTTTATCATGTTGGAACTTTTTGCGATGGAGTTTTGAGTATGAAAGAACAGTGTAATCTTTATACTCCTGAAGAGTATAAGTTTGAAGATCTTTCAAAGTTGCTAACGTTTGTGGAAACAGAAACCGATCCTCGTAATTCACAAGGAATTGTTTGTTTTGGACCAAATAATGTACAACTAAAGATTCTTCAGAAAGAATACCAAGAAATGTTTCATGCACGTGGTAATGAACCGAGTGTAAAGTTCCGTTACTTGCAGGTTCGTATGAATCGAAAGATGACTGAGATGTTGTATAAATTGTACCCAGAAATGCGTGAAGTTTTTGACGATTATGAAAATACGATTTACGATGTTGCACGAAGCATTTACCATGCTTATGTTCAACGTTTTATCAAGAAACGATGGGTAACTGTTCCTCGTGAAGAGTATAAGGTGATTGAAGATTGTCATACATGGCATTTGACCGATCGTACAAATAATCGTATTTCTCTTGAACGAATCATCTATCTGTTGAACAAACAAACTCCTACAAACCTAAATCATATGATTCGAAGATACAAAACTGAACAATTGAACAAGAAAACAGTAAATCCTCGTTCTGTGAAGGGAAGTCGTAATAACAGCGCTGTAAATAGTCCTGCTATTACTGGTTTGTCTGGTCCAGTGTTTGAACCGTTGGTTTTGCGAAGAGTGTAAAGATAAAATTGAGTATTAAATACTTTCATTTAACAAAACATAAATGAAAGTGATTGCAGTTGGTGATGTGCATTTTAAGACTGATAATGTTCCAGAAGTAACTATGTTTATTGAAAGACTGGAAAAACTTGCACAGAATCAAGAACCAGATCTTATTGTTATTCTTGGAGATGTTCTTCACACACACGAGAGATTACATAGTTCGCCTTTGAATTTGGCTGTTGATTTTATTGAGAAAATGAGCAAAATAGCTTATACAATTGTTTTGGTTGGTAATCATGACATGTTTAACAATCAGCAATTTTTATCAACAAATCATTGGATGAATTGTCTTAAGACTATGACAAATGTAGAGATTGCAGATAAAGTACTTTATAAAAATATTTTAGGTATTAATCTGGTTTTCTGTCCATATGTACCACCTGGTCGTTTTCAAGAAGCTCTTGATACGTTAGAAAATTTTGATTGGAAAAAAGCACATTGTATTTTTGCACATCAAGAATTTTACGGATGTAAAATGGGAGCAATCATTTCTGTTGAAGGTGATAAGTGGGAAACTAATTTTCCTCATGTGGTTTCCGGTCATATTCATTCTAAACAAAAATTACAAGATAATCTCTATTATTGCGGATCTTCGATGCAACATGCCTTTGGAGAAAGCGAGGAAAACATCATTCCAATTCTTACATGGGATAAACCTACTAAACCTTACAAATTAGAAGAGATTGATCTTGAATTACCCCGTAAACGTATTATTTACACAGACGTGACAAGCATGGAAGAATTGAAACTTCCAGATACAGAAGACAAAGTAAAAATCACCATTTCTGGGGTTTACGATGAGTTTAAAGCTTTTAAAAAGACGCAAAAATACAGAGAACTACTTAAAACGGGAACAAAAGTTGTTTTCAAGCCGAAGAAAATAAAAATCGAGGAAGAGGGAACAGCAGAAGTTGAAGGAAGTAGTGATTTTACGACGATATTATCATCTCTAATCGATCATGAAAAAAATCCATTTTTGTGTGAGGTATATGAACTTATCCTAAATAATAAAGAATTGTCAGCAGATGACATAATTTTTATTTAATTTTGTTATAATAAATGTACCGTAATGTTACCATGATTAACGATCTACCTGATCTAGATGAATTAGAACGACGTAATCAGAATTTTGGTCCACAAAATAACTACGATCATCATGGTTTTTCGAATCAACAAGGTATGCCTGAAGAAAGATTGCAAAAATATATTCGTAATCCATCAGCTTTAAGTCCTGAATCAGGCATGGGAGGTTATGGAGAAGGATACGGTCCTCCACAAAATTATAATAATTCACATGCTACTTTTAATTACGATAGTCCTGGGCAGCAACCACAACAGCAAGCTGTACAACAATTTGTACCACCCCAACTTAATTGTTTAGATGTTGCACAGCATATTCAAGGATGTCCAATCTGTTCAAAGTTTTACCAGAATGATAAAACAGTGTACATAATTGTTATTGTTGTTTTATCGATTGTATGTTTACTTTTACTTAAAAGAGTACTAAATGTGTAAAGATTATACTTAAAAGTATAATCTTGATGAAATAATATGACAGAATACGATACGCTCGTTTTACCAGGAGGTGGGATAAAGGGTTTTAACTTGCTTGGTGCAATTCAAGCTCTATTCGACCTTGATAAATGTAATTCCATTCGTTTATATATTGGTACATCGGTAGGATGTATTATTGGATATTTACTTGCGATTGGATATACTCCAATAGAAATACTTACATCTCTTTACAGTAATCGATGGTTAGATCGTTTACAATATTTTAACCTTGTTGCTATGATTAATGGTAATGGAGCAAGTTCTTTCACGAGTTTACATGAAGCGTTAGAAAAAATGACATTAGATAAAATAGGACAACATATAACTCTTGGAAAACTTAGAGAAAAGTTTAATAAAACTCTTATTTGCGTTACCTATAATATGACAACCTGTCAAACAGAGTATCTAGGTCCAGATAATCAGCCAGATCTACCATGTCTTACAGCTTTACGAATGAGTAGTAATATACCTTTAGTTTTTGACAGATTCAAGTATCTTGACAATTTTTATGTGGATGGTGGTATTTCTGATAATTTCCCAATTTTAAAAGGGGAGGAAATGGGTACAAAAATTCTTGGTTTAAATTTAAGCATAGCACCACAAAGTTTGAGAGACGAACCAGAAGATGGTATGATTGCATATTTTATACGACTTTTGCAAACATCAATTGTTCAGTCAACACAGTATAAAATACGACTCGCTGGACCTAAATGTACTATAATTTCTGTTGATTCTGGAGATCTTCGGTATTTTATCGAATTTAACGTCAAGTCTAAGATGCGTTTAGAAATGTTTTCTCAAGGCTATAATAGTGTCAAAAAATTTTTCACAGAAAAAGATAAAATGAATGAAATTTTAACAGAATAACAAAATAAATGACTAAAAACCTACAAATTTCTAATTGTAACGAGTTTCTGATTGATGTAGAAAAAGAAATAATAGCTGGTAGATACATAGAAGCCCAAACCCTTTTAAAAATAGCAGAGATTGATGTTAAACAGTTAAAAGATCCCGAGCTCAGTACACGATATAAAAATCTTAACAATATGCTTACAGATAGACTTACGCACTCACAGTTGTTTGAAAAGGATTCAAAAGGTGTTTCTTCTGACATTCATTCTCTTGAAAGATTGAAAGAATCACATCGTCAACTTGTAGAATCGGAAAGTATTGCTTCTGAAACACTTGTAAATCTTCATGAGCAGAGAAAAAAATTAGAGCTCATGAAGGAAAAAATAAAAGAGACAAATGATGAACTGACATATAGTCAAAAAATTTTGAGAAACATGTCACAATGGTGGCGTAAATAATTTATTTTAATAAATAAATGGAATGTCTAATCTGCTGTGATATACGATCTGTCGGAAAGTTGGTCTATCTGGAATGTTTACACTCGTTGTGTAATTTCTGTTTGTCAAAACTCCGCCAACCTGTATGTCCGTATTGCCGGACTGTGATAAAGGAAGAAGTAATAAATCTTTCTCGAAAGAAAAATATCAAACATTCTGTGGTTGAAATTCAGCAACCTATACGAGTCCATTTCAGGCAACGCAGAAATAATTCTAGAATTATACACGATACATTTGATACAGAGTATGGTGAAATTATTTTAGAGACATCCAGAAAAAATAAAAGCAAGAAAGGTAAAAATAATTTTCGAAAAGGAAATTGGGGTACACAAAATAGTCATGCGAGATTAAGGTGTTAATTTTATACAATGTGTATAAAATATTACGTATATAATCCTGGTGGTGGCTCATCTGTCTTTATTTTGTTGTTTTTGTTCAGAAAATCAAAGGCATCTGTAATATCTTTCTTCGTCAATATAAATTTATGTTCTTTTCCAAGAGAAAAAACACGTTTAGAATGGAACATTTTTGCCTTGGTTAAAAAAGTTTCAATATCTCCTCCTGCGTTCTTAAACATGCGTTTATTTTTTTGGAAAAACTCTATAAGAAATTTCTCATCAATTGCAGTATCCCAACCAACATCTTTAACCATCTTGTTAAAAATCTGACATAATTCTGTATTCGTATACTCTTGAATACGATGTATCCAAGGAAAACGTCTTTCCAGACCTTTATTCATTGCAAAAAAACAGTTGTTTACTTCATCTTCATAACCAGCGACTATACAACAAAAATCATTCTTATGTTCAGAAAGAAATGCATTAATAGTATCAACAGCTTCTTTCGAAAAACTATCACGATCATTGTTCCGTGGTGCAAGTGCATACACTTCATCAATAAATAAAACACCTCCAATACAAGAGGTAAGAAGTTTTTTAGTCTTTGAAGCCGACTGTCCAAGATAACCAGCAATAAAATCATCACGATATGCAACTTTAAAGGTTCCACTTGGTGACAGAACATTTAAAGCCTGATATATTTTTCCGAGTATCTTGGAAATAGTAGTTTTTCCACAGCCTGGAGGACCATAGATAACTGTATGTAAATATTCTTCGTTTTTGTTTTTTGTATGCATACCTTGTAAATAATAAATAACTTGGTAGAATACTGTTTCTTTTAAAGAATCCATACCTACCATTTTATCGAGCTCCTCAAGATACGGAGTAATTCTCCATAACATAATAGTATCTAAGTTTTTATAGAATTTAATTGACCGTCCGAGTTCGATCAGTGATTTTATCGAAGTGACGGGAGGAGCATCTTCTAACTTAATCCGAGGCTTTACTCGCCTTTTTATATGCTTGGTATTACTCGTTTCCATGATCTGGTGAGTCTTTCTCTTCTTAATTATTGAAAACATTCTAATTAAAATATATCATATTTTAAATACATTATTTTCGAGTTATTTTACGTCTCTGCTTTGTTGAAATAAGACGTTTTCTCTCCTTTCCCATCTTTTCAAACGTTTTTATTTCATACTGATCAATCTCGTGAATACGAAGTACTCCTCCTTGCATCTTTTCAAACATAATGCATGGCTGATTACGTTCTGGAGGATTCAATCCAAAAAACCAACAACCACGCCATATATATCCTTTGTTTCCAGGCATTTCCGATAGATTTTCATGTATGTAAGGTGGTAATGATTCATGTATACGTGAATATACCTTATAATAATAAGTAAAGTCTTTATTCATGTATCTTTCTTCACGATTCCGATTATTTTCCTTCGCAAAAACCTTTGCCTTTTCATCTTCGTCTTCTTTCGCTTTTTCTTGTTTTCGCTTTTTGATTGCATCAGAATGAATTTTTTGTTTATCACGTTCATCTTTGTACATTTTTGTAAGATCAACATCGTAATTTCCAGATGCTATCTCCTTTTGTTTTTCTTCAAGAGCAGAAATTTCTAAATTTCTCTTACTTATAGCCTCAGATAAACTTTCTTTCTTTTGGTTCTTTATTTCGGTATTTAAGTTTAATCGAGGTAGATTATTAAGGATTTCTTGGTCTCTCTTCTGTGCAATTTGATATTTTATAATCTGCGCACGTGTTTCTGCAATAGCTTGTCTTCTCTTCGTTTCCATTGGTTTATTATAGTGCAAATAGTTTTAAACTCTATTTCAGACTGAAATTTCCAAACAAAAACTTTAACATAATAAATGCTAAAGTTTCAAGCATCGATCAACGAATTAAATAAAACACTACAAGAAAAAATTATACAAAGACCTCTATTAACCATGGTACGTGATACAAATTCACAAACGCAAATAGAATTTGATCGTCTTCCTGTCGTAAATAAACCAGGACGATTATTAGATGTTCCAAATAATTTTGACGGTAGAGTCGCTTGGAAAGGTCTTTTATCCCCTGTTTATGAACAAGGCGATTGCGGTGCTTGTTGGGCGTTTGCAAGTACAAGTACATTAGCTGATCGATTTAACATACAGTCAATGGGATTAATGAACGTTGTTTTATCGCCTACAAAACTATTATTATGCGATTTCAAAGGCAAAGAATTCGATATTGTACATCCAGAAGACCAAGTCGAGGCAATTACACGTTTAGCAGCACAAACTCTTGAAAAAAGTGGATGTGTAGGTAATTCATTGGTAGATGCATGGAGATATTTGTATACAATCGGTACAAACACAGAAGAATGTTTTCCATATTCAAAATTAATAACAGGATTTGGTTTACAAAATATTTCTCATTTCAAGAAAGAAGGACAACTTCCACTTTGTACAAATCTTTCTGGAACTATCGGAGATATGTGTGCAGATGTTTCTTTTCATGTACATACAGGCGAAGAGTATGGTACACCTGCACGTTTTTTTCGTTGTCTACATTATTATTCGATTGCCGGCACACCAAAGTATGGAGGTAACGAATATTTTATAAGACATAATATTTATGGTTGGGGACCAGTTTCAACAGGAATGGTTGTTTATCCAGATTTTTACAATTTTGATGCAAAAAATGGAATTTATGAATGGAATGGATATGGAGATCCAGTTGGAGGACACGCTATTGAACTTGTTGGATGGGGCGAAGAAAATGGAAAAAAATATTGGATCGTAAAAAATAGTTGGGGGAAAAAATGGGGTCGTGATGGATACTTTTACATGACAAGAGGAATAAATAATTGCAAGATCGAAGAAAATATTGTTACAGGAATCCCAGATTTTTTCTTTCCAAATGATTACCCATTATCAAACCCTGGACATTTCGAATGGGGTGAAACTCCAGATATACGTAAAGAAAGAAGAGAGATCGATACAGATCTGACAATTACTGGTGGAGGAATCGATCCATCGACTGGTTATACAAGAAGAATAATGGCATCAAAACCATGGATTGATTTTAGTCGCCCTGTTCCTTTGAGTAGTTTACCTAACTGGGATTCATTTATTGCTGGTAAAGATGCACTTCCAAAAAATCGTTACAAATATCAAAAACTCATGAGAACAAATGAAACACATCGAAAGTATAAAAATACATCATACTATCTAAGCCTTGGCATCTTGTTATTTCTTGTGAGTATTGCGGTATTTTTACTTTCTCAAATCGAAAAATGATTTCATCTATGATTAGAAAAACAATATAAATGGGTTTGGGAAACAGATATTATACAACAATCAAGAAATACATTCAAAGAAACTCAAATAGGTTTCCATCAGAGGAATTGTGGTTTAGAAAACATGACTGCAGTTTTTGGGCTTTCCAGAAAGGACCAAATGTAGTTACGATCACCACAGGAATTTATTTGAATGGAGATATTAATTTTAATGTGATTAGTCGTAGTGTAGAAGAAGGAATGACTGTCGACGAGCTTGTTGATTGTCTTACCGAACAAAAAAATAATGAAGGTTATAAATGTTTCGCAATTTCTTTGTAAATATAAATGAGTCTTTGTAAGTATCGAAATGCATTTGGTGAACCAGGTAAAGGTGTACATTTTCATGTTCTTGGAATCGCCATTTTCGATCTAGCTGGAACATTCATCATAAGTTTTATTCTTCATAAAATCTTTCACTGGAATCTATGGGTTGTTTTTCTTTCAGCAATGATTCTTGCTATTATTCTTCACAGGTTATTCTGTGTTAATACAACAATAAACAAACTTATATTTGGTAACGTATAGATTTATACCAAGTAGGTATAAATATCCTATTCCCAACAATTTTTAGGCGGGTTTTCTGTGCTATATATAAACATCCCAGTATCTCCAAAACATAGTTTACAATGCCATCCAAGTTTTTCCAACTCAATTGCCAGTTCTTTCAACATTTTTTGACAAGTTTCAAGATTATTTACTCTCTTTGTAAACACATCTAGATCAAAGTATTCCTCTTCAGAATGACTTATTACATGTTCAAATATTTCTCGTCGTAAATAACATTTAAGACGATTGTAGTTCATTTCTGGAAAATTTTCCTTGTTTGCAACATCTAGAGACGACGGAAATTCTTTCATTTTTTTCATCACTACTTGTTTTTAACTGGTTTTTTGTTCTTACTGTTCACCTTTTGTAGTTGTTTTTGCAATTCTTCGATCTTTGATTTTAACTGCTCGGTTTCATCACGATTTTTTCCTCCACCACGACGTTTAGGAGATTCAGGTACCGGAAAATCATCAGATGACGAAGAATAAGAACTATCACTTGAAGAAGTATAACCTTCATCATCGTCAGAAGGCTCATAAAGAGCTCGAAAACGACTCGGTTTTTCCGAATAAGATTGATAATGTTTAACATCACGACTTGGTTTCTCAGATTTTCGAGATTCTTCACGTCGAGATTCTTTTCCCCTTTCTTCACGTCGAGGTTCTCTCTTTTCGAGTCTATGATCACGTCGAGATTCTTTTCCTCTTTCATCTCGTTCTTCACGTCGAGGTTCTCTCTTCTCTGCTCTATGTTCTTGTCTATGATCACGTCGAGATTCATTTCCTCTTTCATCTCTTTCTTCACGTCGAGATTCTTTTCCTCTTTCATCTCTTTCTTCACGTCGAGGTTCTCTTTTCTCTGGTCTGTGTTCTTGTTTTTTCGGTACTTGGGAATCTCTTACACTTTCTTCATATTTCTTTTTATCTTCTTCAAAACGTCGTCTTTCTTCATCTCTTCTTTTTTGGAGTATTTCTTCTTCAGCATTTTGATCAGGTTCCTCAGCACTTGAAGAAGCTTGGTCCTGTTCCTGCTCGTTATGAGTTTCATGATTTTCAGTTTGTTGAGGTGCTTCTTCTGTTTCACTTGATTCACTCTGCGTTGGTTCACTAATCGCACGATGATACTTTTTCTGTGTTGGTTTAGGTTTATCTTCATTTGCATCGTCAGACAGCGCATTAATCATTTTTTTAAGGTCATTTTCCTTGTTGATAGGAACAGTCCAACCAGGACCTCCTTTGAGACGACTATTCCATCGGCCTCCAATGGTTTTAAGAATATTTCCATACTTTGCACGATCTCCGAGAACGATAAAAGATTGTTTATTGTATTGTTGATACGTCAAGCTACTCATTTCTGACTAAAATTTTTGATTTTAAATACCTATTCTAGGATTCATTCCAAAAACATTCCAAATATAAAAATGAAACTATTCAATACAAACTATTTACAACAGAATGAAACTCAAACTCAAAAATTTTCGTTGTTATTTAGATAGAGAGTTTGATTTTGGTCACGACGGTTTACTACTTCTTTCAGGTCAATCGGGAAGTGGAAAAACATCAATTCTATCTGCTATTAATTTCGTTTTATATGGCTCTGGTACAAAGGTTACCACATTTGGGAAAACATCATGTTCTGTACAGTTTGAAATGGATGGTCTCACTATAACACGTACAAAAAGACCAAATCGTCTAGTTGTATCAGAAATGGAAGGTATCGAATACGAAGACGACGCTGGACAATCAATTATCAATGAAAAATTTGGCACATCATTCGATGTTACCTCATATGTACAACAAAATACTCTTAACTCATTTATCATGATGTCTCCTACAGAAAAACTAGAATTCTTGGAAAAGTTTGCATTTCATGGAATCGATCTTTCTCAGATTAAAGCAAGATGTCAGGCAATGATTAAAAAACGTAACGAAGCATTAATTGTATCAACTTCTCAATTAGAAATGGCTTCTCAACACTTTAAGAGTCTAACAAAACCAGAAAAAGTTGTATTTCCTCTGAAAAGTAAAGATAGAGAAAAATCCATGAAAAATGAAATCATTAGACATCGAAATAACAAAATTCTACTCAAAAATGCAGAGAAAAAATTAGCAAATCTACAAAAGGAATACAATGACTTGAAAATCATGGAAGTAAAAGTAGATACAAAGAAAACTACAATCACTTCTCTCACTGAACAAATAGAAGAGCTAGTTTTTGAACAAAATACTACTCATTATGAACCAGAACGATTAGCACAATATGAAGAAGAACTAACGCTACTTTTAACTTCGCGAGAACTTTTGATACAACAAGAAAGATATGAGCAAGACCAAAAAAGAATGGAAGAAATGCAGAAAAATGAACTACTTGAAAAACAAAAAGAAATACAGCGTATAAACGATCAATTATGGAAAGAATATTCAGTTTCTGATGTCGCCACAACAATCTCTGAATACCAGGAACTTTTAAAAGACACAGAAAAACTCATGCGATTAAAACAAACAAAGGAAAAACTCATAATAAACGAAGCCAAAACAGACGAAAATAAGAAAAATCTAGAAGCAAATAGAGACAAACTTAACCAAATGAAAGAAAAACTTTCAAAAATGCTATTGCAACAAGAATTATTCACTTGTCCCTCATGTCAGACAACTTTAAGACTACAAGATTCATCTCTATGTGTATACGATGAAGAGAAATCTGTTTCTGATGATGAAGTTGAGGTTGACACTCTAAAACAGCAAATTCAAGACCTTACACGTATTATTACTCGGCTAGAATATATAATTCCCGAAGAACAATCAAGAATTCAAAGATACCATGAACTTGAAAAAGAAATAGATACTATTCAAAGCCAATACGAAGGCGATCTCCCTGAAAAAGAAGAAACAGAGGAAAATATTGAAGTAATGAAGGAATATAAACGTTCACAACTTGAATTAGAAAAACAAAAGAAAAATTTAGAACAAGGAACCAAATTTTCTTCCTCTTTGAACGTTTTTAAAGAACAATTGATTTCTCAACGTGAAAAAATTAAAGCATTGGAAGCCAAACTCAACAACAAAGTTAGCTTGAAAATTGACGAAGAAGAATTACGTCATATGATACAAGTTCAAAGACAAAATAAGATTAAGATCGAATCCTATCAGAAAAAAATAAAAACCCTAAAAGCTGAACTAAAAATAACTACGGAAACCTTAGAATCGATAATAAGTGATCACAAAACCGAATACACAGAAATCCATGACATTGTTGACATCGAAGTTGAAATACAAAAAATCACAGCTGAAATAGAAGATCTGAAGAAAAAGGGAGAACAGTACGAACTAAATCTCGCCAAAATAGACAAATATAAAAAATATGTCGAAGAAATGAATCGATTCAAGGAATGGCGAGATAAGGTTAACATGTTTACAGAAGAAGAAACGAAAAATAGACAAAAATATGCAGCCGCAACATTACTCAAAGAAAAGATTTTACAAGCAGAAAGCATGGCTATTTTGAACGTGGTTAATTCCATTAATGTACATGCACAAGAATACCTGGATTTATTTTTTCCTGTAGATCCGATTGTAGTTCGTCTCATGCCTTTCAAACAAACAAAAAAGACAACAAAGCCACAGATTAACCTTGAAATTGATTATAAAGGCATGGAAGCTGACGTGGGAATGCTAAGTGGTGGTGAATTAAGTAGAGTTGCAGTAGCATATACTTTAGCTCTTGCTGAAATTTTTAATACACCATTGATTCTTCTCGATGAATGTACTGCTTCTCTTGACCAAGAACTAACATCAGTCGTCATGGAAGGAATACGAAAGAATTTCGGACATAAATTAGTAATAATAATCGCACATCAAGTCGTATCTGGAGGATTCGACAGACAAATATGTCTGTAGAAGTTGAATAAGATCATTTAGATTGAATAAGATCATTTAGATTGAATAAGATCTTTGAATTTGACCAATTGTCCACGTGATTCTCATACGACAAAATGGGCATTTACGTACACGTTTTTTAATGAGGGTAATGACACATGAACGACAAAATCCATGTGCACATGGTAAAAACAAAGGTGCAGTGATATTTTCCAGACAGATCCCGCAGATCATTTTGTAATTGAGTTTTTCTTAAAAAAACTCAATTTAATAAATGGAAAGACAAACAATAATTTCAGCTGTAGACAGATTTGAGGATTTTGTGGTTGTGGAGAGAAATCAAAATCCTTATTCCATGAAAGAATACGGCGATTTTGTTCAGTTATTCAGAACAGCTACAAGAAACTATGAACTAAAAGATTTTTTCATACGTAAGCTTATTTTATATCTAGACTTTTTGGATCAAGAGGACAGTATTCATTATATGAATAAGGTACGTGCAAAACAAAAACGTAAAGTTTTTCTCAACTTATTTTTGCTAGGTTTAGAATCAGGAATTTTATCTTCAAAAGATGTTGAGTTTAAGATTTTTGATGTTGAGTACGTTGGACATACTATTAACGGTTCTGAAGAAGAATTTATCGATCCTGCGTTTAAACGTAAACTTAATCTTTTTGTTGAAAGAAAATTAAAACCTATTTACAGGAAATTCTTAGAAACAAGAAAAAACATTGTTCTGAGACGAATTGATCGCGAAGAACTTCGGGAGCCTGAATTAGTTGGCGAAATTACTAAGTTTTTGTTTTCAAGAAGAAAATCTCGACGAAACAAGACCCAAAGGAGTCGAAGAAAACAAAGAACGCCCCAAAAGAGCAAACGAAGCAAGAGGAGTCGAAGAATGCGACGAAGCAAGAGGAGTCGAAGAAAACAAAGAAAGAGTATAAGAAAATCCCGACGAAACAAGACCCAAAGAAGTCGAAAAAATCGACGAAGGGTTCAACCAAGGAATCGTCGTTCACGATAAATTTTTAAAGATAATTTCATCTTTAAAAAACTATTTAACAATACGATACATTACATGTCCATCTCTTCGCAAAATCTTTACAATATCACCAAGATGATAGTTGTAAAACTTTGCAATGGGATCTGAACGAAGAATTATAGGAATTTTTACTCCATACTTCTTCTGAATGGAAATAGATTCTTCCCTTTCAAGAAGAATGTGTTTTGGAACCAAAATATGCTTTGTAATGTTAAATTGCAAATCATCAGCTGAAAATAATTCGATATTTAGAGATGTACCTTGCTCCGTATGCAAATTTGGAATATGCTCCATGATGCTTTTAACTGCTGGTGTAAAAGAACCATCGTAGATGAGAATACAGTGTGGAATATTAGTTGTTTGCATTAGCCCAATATAAAATTTGATCTCAGCAACGTTAAGTTTTGAGATGATGGTTGTATATGCACAAATCTGGTCTCCAGATTTTTTAACAGCTAAGACACGAATTTCATCAGAACTATCAATATCAGTATAACCACGTTGCTCAAACATTTCCAAAATAATACGGCGCGCGTTTTCACCACGGTTCATTGTTGCAACTCAGAATTATTTTCATCAGGTTTTTCAATTTTTACTGAGAGATTACGAATACACTCATCTTTTTCATTCAGAATTTTTTCATATTTTTCTTCCTGTTCATTCAATGTATCAACTAACTTCTTTTCTAACTCTTCTTTTTCTAACTGTATCTGTGCAATCAAAGATTCTGCTACTTCCAGTTTTTTACTTGCAATATGATCATGATTTACCACTTCATCTTTAATTCTTTCTGCTTTACTGGCTCGATTTTCCTCCTCTTCCAGTTTTTTACGAAGATTAGACATTTCTGCTTTAAACGTTTCCTCGCGATCCTTAATCATTCTTTCAAAATTTGTCTTCATAGAAACAATTGCATTCTTTAGATTTTCTACCTGTTCTGACTGTGATAAAAAGGATTGCTCACGTAAGCGAATTGTTTGCAGTGCATCTCGATCTGCTTTGGCTTCGTTATTCAGATGTGTAACTGCAGACTTGAAATCTTTTTGGAGTGTAGAAAGTTGTAATGTGAGAGAACTTATTTGAGAATCTTTCACAGACAGTTCTGAACGAAGAGGACGTATCTTTTCCAGTTCTTGATTTTTCGCATTAATTTCTGCTTGAAGACTTAGGATCGCATTCTTTGCCTCCTTTTGTAACATTTCAAATTTAGCATTATGTGCATTAATCTGTTCTTCCAGGTCCTTCTTTTGTGGTCTAAGTTTTGCAATTTCTTCATCCTTGCTGAAAATATCAGTTTGTACTTGCGCAACAATATTTTTATATTCCTTCTGAAGAACTTGAAGTTGCGATGTAAGATTTGCGATCTGCATGTCTTTATCTTCCTGCTCTTTTATGTGGTTTTGCAGACTTGTAATCTCTTCTTGCATTAAGTTGTTATCCTCTGTTAAATCAGTTACTGTAGCAGTCTGTGTGGTAAGTTCTTGTTGTAAACGTTGCAGTTCTTTGTCTTTTTCAGAAATATCTTTGGTCATTTTTTCGATTCGTGTCATGTCTGCTCTAAATTTTTCATCCATAATAGTTGTCGCCTGCTTCAAATCTTTTTGCGCATTCATAAGTTGATTTGTTATCAGAGTTATTTGTCTGTCCTTATTCTCCCCTTCTTTAGTAATAGAACGTAATTTTATAATTTCTTTGTCTTTTGCAATAATATCTTCCTTCATTTTGACGTTGGTAACTCCAATCCTTTGCAATTCAGAGCGATACTTATAATTCTCTGCTTCCTGAGTTTTGAGGTCTGATTCTAAATTCTGTAGTTTTTTCTCAAGTGCTTCTTTTTCCAGTTGTTTTTGTCGTATTTTTTCTTGGAGAGGTTCTAGTTGTTCTTTACATCTATTAAGTTCACTTTTCTGTGCACTTAATGTTGTTTCCATTTCATCAACAGAATCCTTTACTGTTTTGTACTTATCTGAAACATCTTTGAGTTCTTCTGTGCGGATTCTCAATTTTCTATCAAGACTATTAAAATTATCGACAGATTCATCTGTGATTTTTCGGAACTGTCTTTCAAGCTGTGAAATACGGTCTCCACGCAAGAATAATTCTTGTTCCATGGTTTCTTTTTGTTTCAATAGATTATTTATGGTTTGTTGGTTACTGATCAACAAAGAATCATAAGTTTTCTTACTTTGTTCTTTTACATGTGCAAGTTGTTCATCCATTTTATGTCCATATTCACTAAGCTCACCTATCATTTTCTCATGTTTAAGAATGTTCGCATTCATCTCTTTCTGTTTAGCTTCTAAAATAGCAGTATGACGAGATGCCATATTACGTAATTCGGTTTCGTATTTCTGGATGGTTCCTTGTAACTTCTTTGTCGCCTCTTCGTCACGAGTTCTTCGCAGAGAAGTTAATTCTGATTCAAGTTTAACATTCTTATTCGACAAATCATCCAGCGTACGTGTGTTACTGTCGATAAAACTGTCGAGTTTGCGTTTATACTCCTCATTTAAAATCGCTAATTTATTTTCCATTTCTTTGGTAGCCTTTTCCTGGTCTTCCTTCCGATTACGTTCATATTCTGTTACTTTTCCCTTGTATTCAACCTTGAGCTCTTCAAGAATTCGTGTTGAGGTAGAATTAGCTTCTGCAAGACGCCGTTCATATTCTTCTTTCATCTTCATCATTTCGTATTTCGAAGTGGCTAGTTGATCATCTCTTTGTTTTTCGGTTATTCTTATTCTTTTCTCTGTTTGTTCTTTGATTGCTTGAAGAGTTTGAATGGTTGCATTCTTTTCAGATGTCAATCTTTCGAATTCGATATCTTTTTCTTTTCGAATCTGGCCACTAAGATTTGCCTTTTCATCATTAAATGTTTTTTGCAGTCTTTGGAATTCTTGACGATCACGTGCATAAGCTTCCTTAATTTTAGCAAGCTGTTCTTCAAGATCTTGGTTAGTTTTCCTTAGAGTTTCTTCTTTTTGAGTATAGAATTGTTCAGCTGTATCTTTGATATGTTCACGTTCATCCATTTGTTGACTAAGACGGTCTTGTAACGTTGTAATAGTGTTTTCAAGTCGTTTGACTATCTGGGAATCTTTTCCACCATAACGTTTTTCCATACTTTCTTTGTGCTTTGTTAGTTTTTGATCGAACTGCTCTCGTATTTTTTCTTTTTCTGCGATAAGAGATGTACGTATTTTTTCATTCTCACTTACTGCTTTGTCTCTCTCTTCAATAATATCGTTGATTTGCTCATTAAAGTAATCTTGGGATCGCTCCATTTCTTCTTGATGTTCTTTTGTCTTATGATCGATCTCATCTATCAAACGTCGCAATTTGTCTTTTAATTCAGCCTTATCTCGAGAGAGCTTTTTAGCTATACGACGATACTTATCAGCACTGTTTTCAATATCTTCTTCTACATCGCTTATTGCGTTACTATTTCGTGATGCTGATCGTGATAGAATCTTATCCTCTTCTTTGCTCTTTTCCGATGATCTCTTCGAAGAACGTTTTTTATCAGTGACAAGTTCTGATGACATTTTTTGTTTTCGAATAATTCTTTAAATGTTCATAATAAATGACCAGTTTAAGATCTAAATCACGACGGAAATCTCGACGTCAACGTACTAGAAAAGTTAGAGCTCGTCGGAGGTCAAGATCGCGAAAACAAAGGAGGTCAAGATCACGAAAACAAAGGAGGTCAAGATCACGAAAACAAAGGAGGTCAAGATCACGAAAACAAAGGAGGTCAAGATCACGAAAACAAAGGAGATCAAGCAGAGCTTCTTTTGGTTTTTCTAAAGAAAATTGGGTTGTATATACAATGAATGGTTGTGGAGCATGCGCAAGAACAAAAGATATGTTAGAAAATCGAGCGAAAAGATATCCAGATGTAAATATTTCGTTTATTCCTGGTGTTGGAAATCCAGAAGTTGAAAAGCAGATGAAAAAGGTAGGAAAAGAAGATTTCAAAACATGGCCAAAAATTTTTCTAAATGGTCAATTTGTTGGTGGAAGTACAGATCTTGAAAATAAATTAAAGCATATGTAATGATAAAGAAAATGGATACAAAAGATGATATATTCAACAACCCAATGGTTGATGTCGCACGCAAAGCATTATCACCTGAACAACAAGAAGAGTATAAACGTGTTGGAGAATACATGTATAACACTGAAATATACAAACTTGCAAATGTAGGATCTAAGGTTACCGAATCAAAAACAGAAGATCTTGTTTTATATGCAACACAAGCGTTAAAATCAGGAGGAGATCCATGTGATTTAACAGATAAAGAACTACGAGCCCTTATCGAGGTGTATGGAGACCGTTGGTATGAAAGATTTGATATTGAAGAAAAAGATACACGTTTACCTGCTGTACAATTTGGAAATATACCTCATATACCTCGTCAACAACGTAGAGCTATGGAGAGAAAAGTAAAAAAGATGAATAAGAAATTATAATAAATGGAAAAAGACATTATAGCTATTTTACTAACCATTTTCCTACTTGTTGTTATAGTATCTGGCATCGTTGTAGAACAAACAGGCTACGAATTCTAAAAATAAAAATGTTATTTAAACAAAAATTTCTTTAAATACATAATTATGACGACAGAAGTAAAAAACGTTGATATACTACCAGAGTTTCCGAAATTCGAAGACATTCCAGTTAGCACCAAAACCTTTATTGTTATGACCAATATGATGGTTGATCTAAACAATCTGTTTGAATTTTTACCTATTACTGATTACGTACTCATTCCTAAACGTAGAGGTAGAAAGAAGAAAAATGTTGTCGTTGACCCCAACAAAAACATTCCAGATGGATCAATCATCACTCTCGATTTGGCAAATCGAATCCGTGGTGTTGTTTTGAAAAAGAAGAAACGCAAGGATGATAAAACAACTGATTATTTCCGTAATTCAGTAACTGTAGTCATGGTCATTGATGGAAAGAAAATAAACTTCAAGATTAGCAGAAATGGCAAGTTCCAAATGACTGGTTGTAAACAAGATCATCACGCAGAAAATTGTGTAAAGTATATTTGGGAGCTTATCAAGGATAGTGAAGGAGTATATACCCTACCAGAAAAACAATCTTTCAAAGCTATTTTCATTCCAGCCATGAGAAATATTGATTTTAGTTTGGGATTTGTTCTTGACAGAGAAAAACTTGACGAATACTTTAATACGTTTACTGAATACTACAGTCTTCTAGAAACAAGTATTGGTTATACAGGTGTAAATATTAAAATTCCTGTAACGAAATCTATTACAGATCTAAATATCAAGGAACTTACCTATCGAAAAGGAAACTGGCTCAAACCAAAATTTATTCCATATCAGAATTATTTAGATACACTCAAACCTAAGGAACAACAGAAGAAACTTGACAAAGAAAGATTTAATACCTTTTTGGTTTTTCACAGCGGAAAGGTGATTATGTCTTCTATGTGTGAAGATTTTGCGAGAGAGACTTATTATGAATTTCTAGCCATAATAAGGGAAAATTATCACGAGTTTGAAGAGAAATTGGATGAAGTAGAAAAAGCTTAAAATACCATGTTCCAGATAAACAATCCGAGCGGAATTGCACACATGATTGATGCCAAGGACATTACTACAATGGGATATTTATCTGAAGCACTGCTATTCCCACAATTTAGTTTTTCTTTATCGGTCATCTTGTTCCGATCAGATAAAATTAGTGCTGATACAACGAGTATCAACACACCTAAAATAAAGAAGAGAATAATATATACAGTCTGTTTATGGCTTATGAGCATCTTACTTTCATCAGTGTAACAATTTCCCCCAGTAACCCAACTGTTACATGCAAAATAGAATAAACCAAGAGTAGCAACTGCCATACCTAGATTTTGCAGAATTGTCCATCCGTAACGTACCATAGTGCTGGAACAATCGGAATTTACCTCTTGGTCAGCCCGAAATGCAATAATACAAAAACTAAGTCCAACGAGCGTCATTGTACCAATACATACAACATCTAATTGCTCATGCGACATTTATTATAAAAACTTTAAAATATTTACTCTAAAAAAATGTCTTTGATACAAGTAATATATATCGTCTGGAGTCTTATGAACCTAGCGTTTTCATGGTGGGGATATACATTACTATCTACGTCATGTACAGACCAGACGTTATATAATTTTATAAAGGCTTTTATGATTTCAAGCGTAATAGCAACAACTATCTACGTCGCAGAACCTTTCTGTGAAGCATATTGCGGTGATTCCGATTCCTATGATCCAGAAAGATTTATTTTAATCATGTCTGTCATGTATTCTATTGTAATGATTGTATGTAGCTCCTATATTTTGAGCAGTGTTTCAAAATACAAGGATAGTTCTGATTTTGACAAATGCTTTAACAGTAAAGACAACGTTGAGTACTTTGAAATTATGTTATGGGTTGTTGTAGGTTCTGCTATTATGACATTCATTTTCTCTTCTGTTAGACTTTGGAATTCTTCACATGCAAAGAACTCAACAGCAAGAGCAGAAAGAGAGCTTGCAAATGCTGAAAGAGCGAGAAAGAGAGCAGAACGTGAAAGAAAGATGACAGAAGAAGCTATTGAATTGGCTGAGAAAACACGTGAAATCGAAAGAAAAGCAGAAGAAGCCCGACGTAAACAACAAGAAGCTATTTCAACACAAGAAGAAAAGGCAGCAGACACTGAACGTGAAAGAATAAAAGCATTTAGATTAGGACAACTAGAAGAACAAAGAAGGGCTCAAGAAGCACAACAAAAGGAAGCTTTATTACAACTTGAACTACGTAAAGAACAACAAAAATTAAGAGAAGATGAAGAACGTATGGCTCGTGAGCAAAGAGCTAAATTTGAAGACCAAGTGAGAAAAGAACGTGGCAATTTAACAGCAAAAGAACTTGTAGAAGAAGCCAAACGAAATAAACAGAAACAATTGCAATCGCGTTCGAAGGACCTCAAACAACAAGTTGAAAGAGCAATACGAGATGCACGAGATGCAAATAATACAGACTTGATTCTTCGATTAAATAAATTATTTCCAAATATACAAAACAATCCTGATTACGTAATTAGTCAACTTAAGAGACTTAATAAACAACCGGGAGAAGAATTAGATGAGGGGGGGGGTGGGGGCGGAGGTGGAAGGTGGCAGCAAGATAGATTAAGAATGTTAGGAGGTCTGGGAGGTATGAGAGATATGAGAGATATGAGAGATATGGGAGATATGGGAGATTTGGGAGATTTGGATGATCTTGATTTACAAGTCGGAAGTGATAATTCAGATAATTAAATTTAACACTAATAAATGTACTATTTACTCCTTGGAGGATACTTTATCTGGAGGTACTCTCATGTACTCGAAACGAGTTACAATGTATTATATTATTGTAATCAAGTTAGACATGTCATCTTTGACCAGAAAAAACCAAGTCAAGAAAACATAAACGAGGACTGGCTTTTATGTGAAGAAGATCAAGGTGAGATCGATTATATTATATTCGAAAAAAGTTAGATTATTTCAGGATGAAATAATCTATCCTCTAAAATGTCCTGTTTCATACATGCTTACAGCAGCACGAAAATGAAGGTCAAAATCTGTATCGTCAAGATGAACCTTAAATTCTTCATAAAGTTCACCTCGAATAGATAATATATTTTTACGCAAAAATTTCAAGAAATGCTTTCGATTCTCATAGTTAGAATTCTCAACAGTCATTTCAGCCATAACCTTTTCTTGCTGATTCAGATTATCCATTTCTCGTATACGAGCATTTAAACGACCTGTAAAATTAGAAATGATCTGATCTCTCCATGAAATACGCATATTAAAGTCTCCAAACCCAGAAATCGTATTAATAATACGTGTTGCAAATCCAGAAGAACATGTACCAGCCATTTCTACCAATTCTTCAAGAATACGCTTTTTCAATTCTTCTTCGTTTTCATGACCAATTATGTAAGACCAAACTTGCAGTAAGATATGTTCAAGAGTACAATTAAATTTACTGTAAAGAACACGATCCATTCCTATGCGATTAAGAGCAATTTTTATCTTACGTACCTTTTCTTCTTCTATCTGGAATTGTATCGTCAGTTTTCCAATCTCATTTTCAACATAATCAAGAGTAATTGGCTGTTTGTTTATTTTAAGCATATCAAATGTTTGTAAATATTCAAGCGCATCTTTTACACTGTCCTCGATTTCTCTTGTATGGACGTTTTGTGCATTGCTGTATAAACTTCTTCGTTTCGAGTTTCCATGTCCAAGAGTTAAAATAATTTCACGAGCAATATCAACATATTTTTTATCACCAAGTTGAAGAAGAACATCTGTTGCATCTGCCCGTAAATTATATTCTTGCTCAGCATTTGAAGCTATACTTAATAAGAGATCTTGCAAGTATTCACGTCCATTTTTTTCTCCCTTTTGTAAAAGGTTTTGGGATGCTAAAATACGTAAATTTATTAGGTTTTTCTCATTCCGAACAAAATCCATACAACCTTCTTTTATAAAGTAATCAAACTGCGCTTTTCTTTTATCATCCTGAACTTTTCTTAGCTCCTTTTCCTCTTTTGACATGTGAACATCGATTTCTGGACGATACTCAAGGCCAAGAATCATTTTATACCTGTAATTTGAATCAATAACCTGATCATTTATCGTACGACAAAAATGATTACGTACATCATCCTTATACTTATCATTTTTCATCAGGAGTTTAAGCATCTCAATTTTGTATGGTGTTCCAACATCTGTTCCAAGAAGAGGATACACAATATTGACAGCTTGATAACCTAAATCATCGTTTTCATTACTTAAACAAAGATTTTGAGCAGCTATACTTTTCAAAAAAGGATCAAGCTTACTTTCAGAGCATATAGAAAAAAGATAGTTACGTAAAGTGGAAGTTTTCGACATTTCATACATTGTACTCAGTTTGTTGATAATTTCGATCGTATTATCTTTTCCTTCTTTTTGAGCATATAAATCTATCGCTTTCACACGTGTTTGTAAAGATAGAGAAAGATCAGCAATTGAACGGGAAAGATTATTTTCATCGATTTTTTCATCTTCTTCACAATCGAATGGTAAAGTAGAGATATCGGTATTAGACATTTTATTTCTTATTATTTTTCTTAAATAATAATTTACGAATAAAAATATAAAATTCCTTTTTCTGCGGGATTTGGCTCCGATGTAAGCATTTTTTGGAAATCACCAATGTGCTTGATAATATGCGACGTTTTTGAAGGAGAATCATCGTACCAGAACCACGATCCTACACATTTAATGTAACAGGTATAATGTAAACCAGTATGAACAACTATGGCATGGAGTTTTAAGGTTTTACTACCTATAACAATTGTTTCATTGATATGAATTGGCAGGTTGTTACGGATTTCTTGACGTGAATGCCTTTGTATCAATCTCTGTAGGTTAAAAACCAAATATGGTGTTGATATAACATCTATGATCTCAATACGTCGTCGATAAGTCATTCCTGTTTCGAAATCTTTATACAAATTTCGATCAGATAGAACTGAATCATCCTGCTCTGATAAAAAAGTTCGAAGAGATGGAGGATGTTCTCGATTATATCTTTGTAAAATATGTGCTGATACACTAAGAACTGGAGATGAAACTTGTGTCTCTTCAAACGTTTTAACCAGATTGTCGTTTGATTCTAGATCATTCGTTACATATGTAACACGATGTTTAAGCATAACTTCTGTTTGAAAAATGTTAAAAAGATAGAGCAAAAATTCACCTGCATCTTGCATCCCTTTTCGATGGAATGCTTCCGACCCAGGACATTTTTCAAAAAGTTTACGAAGATTACTACAAGTTTGGTTATCTTCCATGTTACGCATTGAAGCTGTTATTCTTTGTAATTCTTTCTGTATTGATTGTCGGATAAGAATATCCTGCTCTAAATTTTTTCCACAACTAATCCATTTTTTATCTTTATACACAATCTTACTTAAATTTTTCTCCAAAATTTGTTCTCTTATTATACGATTTGGCATCGCTAACAAAGGAAGTAAGACACTATCTTGATAGCAACTATTTCCGGTATAATTAAGTCCTTTAAACTTGGTACAAATTTTCTGGAATCGTGTTTCATCGTATTCGATTTCTTCTCTGCTTTTTTCATCTTCGTCCATGTAATCATCATCTGTTGAATCTTCTTCCTTCCCAATAAGATTAATATCTACTAATTTTTTGTAGGTTTCAAGATATTTTTGTGTATCCAACCATATTTCGAGAGAATTACTCATCTTGACTTTACGCTTGAATTCTGCATCTTTTTTAAGAGCAGTGCAAATCATCAGAAACACGATAGCAGAAAGTTTTTTCATGTTTATCTTGACTAGAAAAGACATCATTCGTGATAACCGACGGTAGTTGTGAATAGAATGAAGACCAATAACAGTACCTTTTTCTGTACGTTTAATTTCTTTGATCTGTTCCAGATCCATATTTTTCGTCAGTTTGAAACCATAAAAGTTTAACATACGTATAGTTGCACGTAAAACGTTATTACGTATTTTTGTATCGGTTTTGAACACTTCAATGTCTCGATCTGTTAATTTGAAAGCATCTTTGTTAACGCCTCCTGTTTTATCTGGAAACAGGAGCTGTATAAAATCATGTTTAACTTCAAGGTCGTAATCATCCCATAATAAAATGTTTTTAAAATAGTAGTCTTTTTTTCTGTTTCCAGGTATTTCGTTACGATAAAAACGAATTAGGTCTGACGTCATTTCTTATTACAAATAACAATAAGCAAGAGAAAAAAATCAAATTGAAGTTTTCCAAAAAAATGTTGTTTATATGAAACTTATCACGATGTCAGAATTTACCCTCTTTGAACAGGCATTAGAAGAGTATGAAAAGGCAACGGCTGTTATTGAAGAACAGCCAAGCTGTATAAATCACGAAACTGAAACTTCTTGTGAACACGAAAATATTATACATGAAAAAGGTGTTAGCGTATGTGTAGAATGTGGTGAAGAGATTCAAACCAAGTTAGATCACGATAAAGAATGGAGATATTACGGACAAGGAGATACTAAACATATCTCTGATCCAAACCGTGTACAGATGAGAAAACTTGAAGAACGCAGTATATATAAAGATGTTGAAAGTTTAAACTTCAGCGAAAGCATTGTATCGAAAGCGAATAAAATTTATTCCCAAGTAACTAAAGGTAAGATATTCCGAGGCAACTCCCGAAAAGCAATTGTGTTTGCATGCGTTTTCCATGCATACAAACTTGCAAATCACCCTCAGTCACACGAAAAATTAATCAGAATCTTTAACCTAAACAGAAAGGCTGGTCTGAAAGGTCTAAAATACGTTAACCTGTATGCACCAAAAGATTCAAAAATCCGAACCACATATATTACACCCATGAATTTAGTTGAAGAAATCATGGAAATGTTTAGTGCAACAAAAGAACAGAAACATGAAGTACTTGAACTATATGAAAGCATAAAAAATAAATCTTCAAAACTCAATAGAAGCAGGCCACAGTCCGTTGGAGCTGGTTTAGTGTATTACTGGATATGTTCAAAAAATAAAGATATTTCTCTCAAGGATTTTTCTAAAAAAGTAGCTCTAAGCGAACTTACTGTACATAAAATCGCAAAAGAAATAGCCGAAGTACTGGAGACTCCAGATATCATTTAATTTCCAAGCTCATTTCAGCTTAGCTAAAGCAGATTTCCGGAAAATACTTTTCGTAAATGAAAAGTACTTTGCGGAAATCTGCAAGCCTATAAATTTTCCTAGGCTTGCAGATTTCCAAAATTATAACTTTTTCAAAATTTAGTTATAATTTTGGAAATCTGATTTTTCAAGCTCATTTCACCTTAAACCAAACGATTTTTCTAAAAGACAAGATAGTAAAGACGGTCATACATCATCTTGCAAAGACTGCTTGAATAAGTATAAAAATCAAAAAGCACAAGAACGACTGGTTTCAATCCCAGATCGCAAAATTTGCAAACGATGCCAAACGGAAAAGAACAATGATGAGTTTTACCGCTCGAAATTGAATAAAACTGGTCTTCATACATATTGCATTGTCTGTTGTAAAGATAATGATAAAAAGTATCGTGTTTCTAATACAGAGTCTTAATTTCTAAAGCTACAAAGCTTTGGAAGAAACAATTGTTATCTATTTTTTGGGTTTATTTTCTTGTTCGCTTTTAGAACACCAGCGATCTGTCGATGACAATCGTGTAAAGCATGGTGCAGTTTTCCTTTTGGTAAATCTTTTGAACTCATATTAGCTAGATCATAAATGGTTCGCGTGTCTCGTGCTTGCCAAAATTTCCATGGTGGTTCTAAATCGCATCTGCGGTATGCTTCATCGAGAATAGGAATATCGAAATTTGCACCTTGACTCCATATATGTGTAGAATTTCCATAGAATTTCGTAAAATCTTGAAGAGCAGAGCGAATATTTACACGTTCCTTTTTGAAAGCTTCTTTTCTAATAATTGAATCCTGTTCGTCCCACCATTGAGAAGTTTTTGGATCTGTATGCATACCAACTTCTACACATGATTGAATATCAATTCGACGATAAAAAGTTTGCAAACGTTCCAAAGGGAGTTCAGGATCATTGCGATTGAATTTAATCGCTGCAATAACTAAAATAACAGCATTTGTACGCGTACTTAGTGTTTCTAAATCTAACATTACTTCGGACATTTTATTTAAACTTTTTCAGGTTTAAATCCTTAATTTCTTATGAATTCTCCTATTTTTTCCCAAGGAATTTCTGGACTTTTATGCAGACCTTTAATTACGATTGGAACTGTTGCGATAGCCATTAAATGTTGTGCTACATTCATTGGTATTATTTCATCTTCCTGACTATGCATTACTAAACTCTTTCCCTTGTAACCAGTCAAAAATTTTATTGAATTAAACTCAGGGAAAAACACATACAGAAATTTGAGTAATGATGGTGCATGTGTTTTAACCATATCTTTCATATTTGTTAGTCCTGATTCAATAATTACCATTGGTAAATTGTATTTACGTGCTATAAAAGAAGCGACTGGTGCTCCAAGACTTTCACCATAGGGAATAATATTTTGAGGAGAATATCCTCGTCGAAGCAAATGACCATAGAATGTGTCAGCATTTGCATAGCACATTTCTTCATTTGGTACACCACGACTTTGTCCAAATCCACTATAATCGAAAATCAGCACAGAATGCCCAAGTTTGCTAAGATTTATTAATTTATCCTGACGAGAAGACAGATTTCCAGCATTTCCGTGACAAAACAAGATTACCTTGCCTCTTGTTCCATCTGGACCTTCTTTGTACCAAGCATGCAAATAACCTTCGTAAATATCTTGGTAATTATCTCTTGGAGCCATAAATTCGTAGCTGGGATTAAAGTAAACAAATCTTTTAATGACGAGCATGATGATAAAAAGTATAGAAATGATGATGATAATGATCTTGACCAGCATTTATTTTTAGGTGTCAATTTCTTTTTAAATTGTACTGTGTTTATTTACAATCGTTGCAGTTCTTAAAACACAACAGATAAACAAGAATAATTATAGAAAGAATACTAACAGATACCCCGATCCAGAAAATCGTGTCTTTCATTTTTTTATTTTTAGCACCTCCAGATCCACCTGCTGCACCTGCTCCAGCTAATGCGGCTAAACCAGCTACACATGCTGAACAAAATGGTTCTTTAATTTCTTCTCTGTTATCACGAAACATTTTTGTTTTATGGGATTTTTAAAAATTCTGTTAATATAAAATGGCACCGCCTTTACCGTACAAAATAAACCCTGTCAAAGCGACATGTATGAGATGCGATATGGATGGTGGCTGTGGTATTCATACATATAATGATACATGTTTTAATATTTGTGCTGCATACAGTGGCACCTCAGATCCTTACGCTGTCGACTCAGACTGTGCACAATCCTGTAAAAACATGATAGAAGAGAAAAGACATGAATTTTATGGAGTAGGTTATTGTGACCATCAACAACCTTACAGACCTGTAATCTGGGAAAGTAGTCCTCCATACTTTGTTAATCTCTTACAAAATGGTATGGATCCCAAAAAAGCCTTAGAGATAAGTAAAAAATTATGCGAAGAAAAAAGTTCAAGTATCGCTTCTGAATGCATTGAAAGACAAGTTGACTATTATAACGCACTTGAAAAATATCAAGCAGAAAGTAAACAAATTGTTTCACCAATAGCACAACCAAGACTAGCCAAAAACATTCCAAAAAACATGCCCAAAGAGGACGATGAAGATAAAAGGAAAAATCCTATATTTTACATCCTGTTATTTGCATTTTTGGTTGCAATCCTTCTTACCTTTCTCAGAAAATCATAAGCTTAAATAAAAAATATTTAAGCATAAAATGTCAAAAAGAAGATTAGAAGAGGAAGATCCCGATTACGACGAAATCGATTTTCCAGAACTTGAAAACTGCGAACGCTCTACACGTCGCAACTTCGAAACAGTAAAAACCCATATTCAAGAAACCGAACCAGATGTCGAAAAAATCCTCAAATCACCCATGCTTTTATCCGATAAATCAGAACTTTTTCAACTTCTTCGAATCTATCGAAACATGGAAGATGAACTTTCTCTCGAAAAACTTGAACTACGTAAAAATATCCATTCTCTTTGTGAAAAAGCTATCCGAAAACATAAACAATACAACAAATATTCTTCCCAAGAACATAAAAATTTTTCACAACAAATGGAAGATCTTGAAACCTATGATGAAAACGAAGAACTTAAATACGACATTCTCCAGTTACAAACAACTAAAAAGAATAAGAAAGCTATCTACAGAGAATATAAAAGAATGATAAACATGGGTTATTCAGATGATGAATTTCCAAAAGTTAGAACATGGTTAAATTGGTCTTTAGCACTTCCTCATGACAAAATGAAGAATATCTCCTATTCTAAGAACGAACTTACCCTGTTTTTACAAAATGTATCCAAAAAGATGGATGAAAAACTTTATGGCATGCAAAAAGTAAAAGAACAAATTCTACTCTTTCTCAATTCAAGATTACTCAACCCAAAAATGCAAAAATGCTCTCTTGGCCTTTTAGGTCCTCCTGGTTGTGGTAAAACAACTATTGTTAAGCTATTAGCTGATATCCTCAATTTTCCACTTGAACAGATTTCACTTGGAGGTATAACATCTCCAGAATTTCTAAAAGGACATCAATCTGTATACATCGGTTCTGGTCCTGGTGAAATCGTCAGATGTCTATGTCGTATGGGTGCAAAAAACGGTATTATATTCTTTGACGAATACGATAAAGTATCTGATAACAAAGAAGTTTGCTCATCTCTTCTACATATCACAGATCCTTCTCAAAATAACGAATTTCAAGACAATTATTTAAACACACTTACAATTGATCTTTCTTATCTATGGTTTGTCTACTCAATGAACAAAAAACCATCAGACCATGCATTAGCAGATCGTATTTCTTATATCGAAATCGAAGGTTATACACAAGACCAAAAGTTTTTTATCGTCAGGGATTATTTATTGAAGAAAGCACATAAAAATATGGCCTGGTCTGAAAATAGCGTTACATTCACGAATGATACCATTATCTCCTTAATAAAGAAGGTTTCACCAGAAACTATTCCAGGAATAAGAACACTTGATCATGCAGTTGGTACTATCTGCAATAAAATCAACTTTCTATTTCATCATCAGAAAAAAGATGGGAAAATGACGAATTTTCAAACAAGCTTTAATGTCGACAAAAAACTTACATTTCCTTTTGTTCTAGAAAAACAAGACCTAGATATTTTTCTCTAAAACAGATTTTAAAAGAGAATTATATATGGAAAAATGTCTGTTGCAAAACAAAAAAGAAATCAGTCAGAATCTGATAACAAGAAGAAAATGGTCAAAATTAGAGATGGTGATATCTCTGATTCTTTTATAGCTAAATGTGAAACAGAGTTCAAACAACACCCAGAAAACATAATTGCAAAGAACGCCATTACTTCTGTTGGCTCAAGTTTTAGTACAATCGATTCCAATCGTCTAAAAGATATCTCTCATATATTTTTAAACTCAGTAAAACGTAAAAATGTAAAAGCAACCAACCAGGGAGCATCTGGACGATGTTGGATTTTTGCGGCTCTAAACATGTTTAGACATATTATTATTCGTGTTTTAAACCTTGAAAACTTTGAATTTTCAGAAGTCTATTTATTTTTCTGGGATAAGTTTGAAAGAGCAAATACATACATCCGTTGGTTTATCGACAATCCAGATGCAAAACCTGGTGATCGAGACTTTGATTACATGATATCTGGCTACAACACCAGTGATGGTGGTTGGTGGAACATGGTTGCATCTCTTGTCCATAAATACGGTCTTGTACCAGCAAATGCAATGCGAGAAACCTTCCAAAGTGATGATTCTGACAACATGAACCAAATCATCAAAGAACAACTTGATAGTTCTGTCAATTACATCATAAATAATCGGAAAAAACTCTCTCAAAAAGATCTTTCACAAATCAGAAAAACTACGTTGAAATCAATATACAGTACATTGGTTAAATTTCTCGGAGAACCACCAAAAAGGTTTACATGGAGCTTTACAAATGATGACGATGAATCAGCTGTTATTCCCGGCCAAGGTCCAATTTCTTTTTTCAATATGGTTGCTCCAGATATCGATTTAGTAAATGATTTTGTAGTTCTTGCTCATTTGCCAAGCAAACTTCTTCTCCAAGATCAGAATTATCGATTACGTTGTACAAAAAATATTTATGAAGGTGAAGATTGTACATTTTTTAATACATCGATCGACAACATGTCTCGATACGCAATCAAAAGTATTAATGCAGGTCTCGCTGTTTGGGTTGTTGGTGATGTAAAACAGAGTTTTAATTGGATGTCACAAGCCTTAGACGATAAACTAGATGCACACACAACAGTTTTTCCGAATAAGTATTCCTTTGAAAAGGGAGATAGGATTACAATGCGTAATATCCAAGGAAATCATGCGATGTGTCTAACTGGATATAATGTAGATGATTCTGGCAAACCTGTTTCTTGGCAATGCGAAAATAGTTGGGGATACTTTGAATATGATACTCCTGGAATGGATGGATTTTTGTATATGTCTCATTCTTGGTTTGAGAAATATGTTGTGATGATTGTTGTATCCAAAAAACTTTTTTCACGCACATTTCGTAAAAAAGTAGAAATTCCTGCAATCGATTTGGATCCATGGGACGGCATGGCACCTGCATTAAAGACAGATGGACGTGGCGTTCCTGAAAACTATGTCAAATTTATGAAAAGTCTAGTCTAGCTTAGATAATAGGATTACCTTGTAGTTTTTTCTGTGTTTCTTTGTCTTCTTTATCAACAAAATAAATCTCATACCTTATAAGATATGGAATTGTATTCATTTCTCGATTACCTCGTAACTGATAATAGTTTTCCTTCCAAGGAGTCAAGTAACATCGGAAAAAGTTTCCAAGTTTTGGTTGATTAATAATTTTTTGCATGTTTTGTATAAAAGTTTGCAAAGGGAAACGTCCCTTACCAAAATTAGTAATCAACTCCCCAAGAACATTTAAAAAGTATTTATTCCAAGTCTCATCAAGATTAAACGTTCTCAGAGCAAAAAGTTCCCAAATACCATTTTCCGTAAATATCAAACTTGTTGAAGAGCTATGTATATAATCTGAACTAAAACTCTTTGTTTGACAGGTCAATATGATGTCTTCAGCAGAAGGATACCAAACATGTCCTTTTGGATGCGTATGCCATTTAATAGGATGATCTGTACGTGATACACAAACTCCTCGATTTTCTATATGTTCGCCAATATTGTCTAAGAATAAGGTTAGTTTGTTCTCGTAAAAATAGTGTCCACATGTTTCTACAGGTAACTTGACAAAAAGTTTTGGTATGTCGAGATTAATCGAGACCATTTTATTATATAAAGTTTTTAATAACCATTTCGGATGTCGTGCATTTCGTCAATACTTTCTCGAAACGCGATAGCTAATTCTTTTGCTATATATTCTCCGTGTTTGAATACAGAGAATCTTTTCTTAACACGTTTACCATCACGGGGATATTGTACAATCCAACATTGATCGTATTTTGAAAAATGGACTCCTGTTTTTCCAGATGCATTGTCTTTACGTTTACATTGGTTAAGTCTATTTACACTTCCTTCACCATTACGCAAATTACAAAGCCTATTATCTAAACCGTTACGATTAATATGGTCAACTTCCTTAAATAAGGGACATACTAATCTATGAAAATTTTGGGGTGGTATACCCGCGGTTTTTTTACCACTATGACACATATAATATGTTTCTGTGTTAGTACCTTTTTTTGCACTCCAAACACATTTTGTAGCTAAATGAAGACAAAACTCATCGATTTTGGCAATATGCCCATTTTGTAATTTCATTTCATAATAAATTCCTTCATCATCATCTTCTATACGTCTATATTGATTTCTTGTCAAACCTTTTTCGAGAGAAGTTTCGAGTTGCCAAGTACGCGCCATTTGTTCTGCATTGTCACCAAAAAATTTTGTATGAAACTGTTTACGAGCACCATCATTAAAACGGACTATCCATGCATCATTACTAAAATTTATACATCCACTTGGATGTCCACCTTCCCAATAATATTCTATACGAAATTTCGTAGGCATTTATATGCTACGAAACAAATCTTTAAAAATCAATTTAGGAACGCAAATTTATCCAGAATAAGACCATTGATGTCCACATTCTACACAGCGACTGAACGTAGTCATTGGTTCGTCCTGGCTCCGTATTTGTTTCTGTACACTCCATGTTTTCTTTGAATGACATACACCGCATTCTGATACACCTTCTGCGATTTCGAAAGGTTTGATTAGATAGTTATCAAACTCTTCCATCTTACGAGAAATTTCTTCATAAGAAGGGCTTTTCCAGCCGATTTTACCGGCTTTAATATCGGTTGCAATTTTCCGCGAATCGTTATTCTGTAGAAAAAGTCCTATGACTTGGTAGATACACCAAATGTAAGTTTTTTCATCAAAATCTTTTTTGCAGTCTTTTTTGCATTGTTCGTAAACATATTTTTCGAAAAAATTACAGTTTTTGGGATTTTTCAGTACTTTTGAAAAAGCGTCGATACCTAGCTGTCTCAAGGTCTTGCTCATGTCTTGTCATATCTGACGTATGTTTAGGTATTTTTTCAATTTGCTTTTCGACAAACCATCTTGGAGTTGAAAAAAATTTATTCCTTGCAATACACGCCTGACTTTTTGTACACATATATTCTGGGTAATATGTTTTACCCCTACATAAACTACACATGTTATAAACAAAACGACCTTGCATCACAAGTTTCATTGCACGATGAGTATAAATACGTGCATTTTCATACTCAAAAAATTGAACACAAGGTAGAAATACATTTTCCATAATACACCAAACTGTATATATGCATCCATATAACGTAATACGTAGAGTTACAGGGTAAGTTTCCATTTTTACGTTAAGAATACTTGTTGCAGATCGGTTTCCTGGTATTGCGAGAACTGTAATTTCGTACATTGTTTTGTCCATGATAAAGTGCTTTGATTATAACAAAAAATTTCAATTTCTGCTATAATAAAATATGGCAAAAAGAAATCTATTTGGTTTTGACAAAAACAACGTACATCAATGGTTAATGCCGTTATTGTCAATCGTTGTCCTTGTCTTATGTGCACTTGTAATGGTTAAAGTTAAGAGTTGTGAAAATTACGAAAAGTATTCACAAATGCCGGGATATGCACCTCCATCTGTTGAAGGCAAATACTCAGGACCTTGGAACACAGATTTATGTAAGAGTGCATTCAATACTTTTGGTTATTCAGAGAAGAAACAAAAGAATGCTTTACGTAATAGTACAAATCCCTCATATAGCGATTTTCCTATGCATTTCTGTGCTGGACAAAATCCGGATGATGCAGGTCTTTCATGTGCGATGATTCCAGCGGCCGGTACTGATGCTCTTGGAAGTGCAACATGTCAAGCAGGATTTGGTGTTGCATATACACCAGAACAGTGTGAAAATCCGATGACTTCGACTGGACAAATGTATTGTACAGATGGTGGATTTTATGATTGTGATCGAGTTTGTGGAAATTACAATATTCCTCCAGATGTTGTTGATCCAAGTAGTAATATCTGGGGTTTTGATCATGTGTGTGGATCGGTAGCAAAAACGACACCTGGACTTATGGATTGTCCTGTTGGTGCAAAGCCAAGACTTAGAAGTGGAAAAGCAGGGATGAATTTATCGACAACTCAAATTTCGAGTATTGCAGTTATTTTTTCTTTGCTTGCTTTGGGTGTTGTTATGGCTTTAATTTTTGAGTGGCGTAAAAAACGAAAATAATGTTGTAATAAATGGCTGATTTTATTTCGAGTTATACATCTTTTCTAGATATGAACAAGTTAAGAAATAGTATAGATTCGTTTTGTGGTTTTTTGAAAACAGGTAAAATTGATGAATTACGTACTATTTTTTTCACGTTGCCCTTATCTGTACAAGCTCTATTTTTGTATTATTCACAGTTAATTCTGAATAATTTAGGAGATTTTCCGGAAGAAAGTGTTTTATATGCTTTCCGAATCGTTCAGTTGTTCAAGGTTGACAGTAATGAAAATCGGACGATATTTAAACCTTTTAAAAATAGTTTGGATAAGTTATATTTGAAAGCACAGAGTTACTTAAAGGATAAAGGTCTTCTAAATCCACCTCAGCTTATTATCGATCTCGATGATGACACCCCTCTTTCTATGTTGTCTTCAGTTTCTCCAAGAAGTCCTAAAGCTGTTGCAAGTCCTAAGGCTAAAGCTGTTGCAAGTCCTAAGGCTAAAGCTGTTGCAAGTCCTAAAGCTTCCAAATCGCTTAAAATAGTGACAAGTCCAAAGTCACCTAAATCACCAAAGTCTCCTAAATCACCTAGATCACCAAAGTCTCCAAAATCGGAAAAATATGATAAGGAGTATCAAAAACATGAATCTCCGGAGGAAGATAATCCATTAATACTTTTTTACAAGTCGCTTTACGAGGAGAAGCCGAATTCGCCACTTGCGATTACGTGGTTAACAGAATATGGTATTTTTGATGATGAAGAGAGAGAAGAAGTTGTTGCAAAGTATAAAAAATTGGTTGCAACAGGTAAAGTTTTTAGGCTTAAAATGTAGAATACTTTTCTAAAATGGGTCATGACATTCGTATTGTGGATAGTGATGGTGAAATATTATCAACTTATTATCTTTCAGGAAATTTTACCGAACTAGGTAAAATTTACGGTGGTATTAATCAAATGCATGGACATACAGGTAAAACAGTTGCAAAAATTGCGACTGCTGTGATATTGAGACTTATGGATCAGGGTATTCGATTTACGTTGCCTCCTCAAGATACAAATTGGTATTGGGGAGTTTCGATAATTAATGGTAAAATTGAGACTTTGCCGGATTTTATTTTTAAGAGTGTGTATATTTATCATATGTGTACAATTCGTATGATGGGAGAGCTTTATTATAATGAAAGATTCTACTCTGATGAAATCCTTCCGATTATTCCTTATGATTCATTTCATTATGAAGATTTGAGTTTTAGTCCAGGTGAAGAAGATGAAATTGGTTCTGAGATTGATAAGTTTTAGTCTTGTTTGGCACGTTCAGCGCGTCGTATGAATACACGTTTTTTCTTTTCATCAAGCGAACCCCATCGTTTACCAAGTTCGCGAGCGACATCTGTCATTTTCCAATCTGGATGTTCTTTTCGGACCTTTTTTCTTTCTTGGTCACAGAAAAACTGGTAAGATGTTTTGTGAAACTTTGGTTTTTGTTTCTTGTCTTTCTTTTCTTCAGCAGATTTATGAGAGGAAGAGTTGGATTTTGAACTCGATTTGGATCGAGATTTTGTATCGGATTCTTCGCTACTTTTATAGTATCGACGATCAGAACGGGATGATTGGGATGAGTGTGAGGATGAATCAGATTCAGACGTTTCATCGCTCGATTTACGTCTTTGTGATTTTTTTGGCATTTTGTTAATAGAGATATATAGTCTTTAAGACTATTTTGTGTGTGTTTATTTGATTTAAAATGGTGATATAAAAATAAAATGAACGAAGAAACTCTTTTAATTGGATTCAAAGCTGTGTGTAATTTTATCGCAGACTTAACTTCCGCTTTTGGAAAAAAGCATAAACCTCTTAAATTATACAATCGCTTAGCGAGCCATACCCAGATATCACATGATCAGGCAATTCGTAAGCATATTGTTGTTTTCCATGATTTCTGTGTAGCAAATCGGGATGCTATTTTGACAAAAGATGTTAGTAAGATTGTACAAAAGAAAATCATGTATTCTGATAGAGTATATATTGATATGGGTTTTATATTTGCATCTGCAGATGATGAAACTCTTCCAGCAATTTGGCAACATCTGTTAACGATAAGCGCAATTATCGATCCGGCAGGAAAAGCTAAAGAGATTTTGAAAAAGTCTTCAGAAGATGGAAAGTTTTCGAATGAAACAGATTTTCTGACAAATGTGATTAGTAAGGTAGAACAAAGTGTTAAACCTGGAGCAAATCCGATGGAAGCAGTGACATCGATAATGCAATCGGGAATTTTTACTGATTTAATTTCTGGGATGCAAGGTGGAATACAGTCTGGAAAAATGGATATTACGAAGTTACTTGGTGCAGTACAAGGAATGGTATCTAATTTAAGTAGTCAAGCTGGCGATGATCCAGAATCAAAACAAACGGCAGCTATGTTAACAAATATGTCATCTATGATGGGAAATATTGCAAACAAAGAAGGTGGACAACCTCCTGATATGTCTGGAATGATGCAGATGATGTCGACTTTAATGACAACGATGGCAACGCCAACTGCTCCTCGAGTAGAAGAAATTGTTGAAAAGAAAAAGGATGATGAAAAATAAAATTGAAAAAATTTTTTTGTGTTAAAAATAAAACATCAAGTGTTCAATGTACACGATTGGAGAGTAGAGCAAAATCTACTTAAAGATTTGAGCATTGTAATACAGTCACGACGTGACAATGGAACTTACAGCAATCTAGATTTGATGATCAAACTCTTGTTCCAAGACAATTTGCCTCCTTAGCTCAGTTAGAAGAGCGCGTCCCTTCTAAGGACGAGGTCGTGGGTGCGATCCCCACAGGAGGCTAATGCTGATTCTTTGTTAGAATCAGCACCCGTGATGTAACGGTTAGCATGCGCCTCTTATGAGGGTGTCGTCCGAGTTCAATTCTCGGCGGGTGCAATTAGAACCTCGTGTTTCCTTGGGTTCATCCAGCGATAAAAATAAGCTAAATCTGCCTAGAACCTTGTTTGCTGGTTCATCCAGCAACCCTTAAAACATAATGTTTAAACTAGCACATGTGAAACTAAATCACATGTGTGGATGGAACACACATCCCCATTCATTTTTTGAATGGGTATATATTTGACCACGCCAAAACTTGGAAAGTCTCGGCGTACATGGCGAAATAGTAGCCGCGTGGGCCTTAAAAGCCCATGGGAACACCCCGTCCAGGTGCAAGTCCTGGTGTACGCAGTAAGGTTTATACTATATTAAAATAAAAACTTAAATTACTTTTACTTCAGAGTAAAAGTGACCATTACGATACCCACAGCAACATACAGGTATATGATTACATGTAGTATCTAGGGTTGCCGTTAAATCTACGAAATAATGGATTTCGTAATTCAACTCTTATAGTTTTTCATCAACCATTTCTTGTCTGATTCTGCTTTTTTACTAAACACAGGATTGCTGTTTCTCATAAATATTGATAAAACATTTACTTTACGCATTACTGGTACATATCCGTTTTTATTGACAGCACTGCTAAGTGCTTTTCTACGACTTGTTGTAGAATTTGAGAGTTTATAACCTGGTAAAGTACCTTTTTCGAGCACTATCTTTTTAAAAGATTTATTCCTATTCTTACGGCTCTTTCGTCGTTTACGGGACTTTCTCTTTCTAGATTTTCTTCTACTCTTACGTTTACGGGACTTTCTCTTTCTAGATTTTCTTCTGCTCTTGCGTTTTCGAGACTTTCTCTTTCTACTCTTTCTTCTACTCTTTCTTCTGCTCTTACGTTTGTGAGATTTTGCCATTTATTGCATGTAATAAATTTTTATAATAAATGAGTAGTTGTCGAAGTCAAACAATGATGACAACTCTAAATATACCATTAGATCTTGTCAAAAATTATGCAGATAATGGGAAGCCGATTGATATACAGGTTGTACTTGATACTGAATCGGATGTACCGCAGTTATGTTATTCTATGGATGGAGTTGGTGGACAACTAGGCATGCCAATAGATTTAGAAAAAGCTCTTAATATTTGGACTGCTAATCATTGTAAACCACTAGACTGTGGCAATAAGAAATCTAATCATATGTGGGTTATATGTATAGTGTTTGTTCTATTGTTGGTTGCTATGATTTTAGGATTTAAGCAAGGATATTTGTTCGAATAAATGTTTTTTATAATAAAATGAGTGTTGTTAAGCAGAAAAAAAATCTAGCCAAAAAACTTCGTGTTCTGAGGTCTCCTAAAAATTACTGTGATATTCGAGGTGGGTGTTATAATAATTTCAATGAAAAAATGGGTGTTTATGTCATTAACTGTTCGATCCATGGTGACAGGATGAAAAAGTTCAAAAGCTATGCACAACAAGCAGGAGTAAAAGCGTGTCGAATTCCTTGTGTTATTGGAAAGAAATTCTCTGATAGAAAGATTGCAACGATGATAAAAGATGGGATCATTACAAAAAATACTGATATGAACAAAATTGAGATTTCTATAAACATGTCTCATTATAATGCGTGGCAAAAATTACTGGATTCATGTAAAGAGTACGCTTTAATTTTTGAAGATGATGTTGAACTCAAACCAGATTTTGTTGATCAAGTTAATCTCATTATGGATAGTTTAGATAGAAAGGGTATCGACTTCTCAATTTTGTTTTTATGGAACGGTAATTGGAACATATCTCTGTCTAAGCAGAAAAAGGTCCTAAAAATCAATGATAAACTGCAAATCATGAAAGAAACTGTATATTATAACGCAGGAGCAGTTGCATACATAATTTCAAGGAAATATGCAGAATGGCTAACAAAACCGAGTCGTTTTTTCCCGATTCGATACCCTCAGGACATTATAATGGGTTCTTTTCCTACTAGGGGTAATCATTTGACCCTTAAAATGAAAAATGACAAGGAACAGCAATGTTATGTTTCACCTTTGTTAGATATGCCATGTGGAGGAGATGGAGGTACAGGAGAAAGTACGCAAGAATATGACGCTCCAACAATTAAAGAGATTATGAAGAAAAAAAAGAAAAAGTAATTTTATACATGCTAATGTATTAAATTTTTGTTGTACCGTAAATTAGTCTGTTAATAATATTTTTCAAATGAGAAATACTAAAAGGCTTGAGAAGAAAATATTTAATACCTAGATCTTTGCACTTTTCTCTATCATTCTCTAAAACAGAAGCAGTAATTACTGCTACTTTTGGGCTCGAATATTTATTAAGTTTCATATGTTCTGCAACGCCAAATCCAGAAACTTTAGGCATTTTCAGGTCAAGAAGAAGAATATCGTATGAATCTCCGTTATGAAGGTGTTCTTCAAGTTTATTAATGGTTTCTTCTCCGTCACAAGCAGTGTCAACGTTTTTATAACCCATATTGGCTAACATTTTTACAATCATATCTAAATTGTATGTATTATCCTCTGCAACAAGGATTTTTACGTCTTTTTGTACCTTGAAAGTTTCTTCCTTTACACTATTGAGTTCAAATTGTGTTACGTTGCTTTTATCGATTACGCGACATAGAGTATCAAATAGTTTTAACTTGTTTATAGGTTTTTTTAGAACTTGTTCAAAGTTTGTCATGTCAAACGGATCTTCAAGAGATGAAAGTGCGACAAGAGGAATTGATGGATCAATATCTTTAATTTGTTTGGCTAAAACCGTTCCAGGCATATCAGAAATACAGATATCGATTAACGCGCCTACAAATGGGTATCTTTTTGCAGAAATATAGCGTAATGCTTCTTTTGAAGAGGAACAAACAACTGGACGAGCTTTTAACTCAAATAACATTTCTTCTAAAAAAAGTCGACTATCTACGTTGTCGTCAACAATTAAGATGTGTTTGTCTTGAATGTCTTTACTTTTGTTTATTTTACTTTCAAGATGTTCATATGGTTCATAGTTTATTCCAAATGTAAAAACAGATCCTTTTCCTTTTTCGCTTTCTACATTTATTTTCCCTCCTAATATCTCAACCAGTTTTCTACTAATTGCAAGTCCTAATCCCGATCCATTTTTAGTTGTGCTTGGATTTATCTGGACAAAAGGCATAAATATTCTATCCTGCTCTTCTTTTGACATGCCGATTCCGTTATCTTCTACAGAAAATGTTATCTGGGAATCAGATGTTTCTATTTGTAGTAAAATACGACTTCCAACAGGAGAAAACTTGTTTGCATTACTTACAAGGTTTATCAAAATCTGTACTATTTTTTGTTTATCAGCAATGATATATTCAGGTAATTTTTCATCAAGTATATAGCGTATTTTCTGTTTTTTCTCTTTGATTCTTTGACTTAGAACTGAAGTAACTTCATCGGTAATTTCTTTAAAGGAGAAACATTGATTGTTTAGTGTAGCTTTTCCAGACATGAGTCTTGAAAAATCGAGAACATCATTTACAATTTCTACTAGTTCTAAGCAACATTGCATTGCCCTATTTGTATAAGTTTGTTGAGTAACATCAAGTTTTGTTTGTGATAATAACTGGCAGTAACCGAGTACTCCATTAAGGGGTGTTCGGATTTCATGACTAAGAGATGATAGATAAAATTGTGTTGAATTTTCAGTCATTTATTTTAGACTTTTTCTTTTGGATCAGAAAATCCTTTGAGTCGTAACATTTCGTATCTCATCATAGCATCATCATAACGATTCTCTTTTATCTCTACTTTAAACGTATCTGTACGTTCCTGTGGATTAGTTACAGATTTATTTGTTGCAATCACAATGTTTTCCTTTGTTATATCCTCGTGAAGTATAGGTGTTGAAGCAAATAATTCGTCATAAGAAGTAGAAATCCATTCCAAATACTTACCAGCATTTACTCTTTCTTTACGAGCGAGACTCATCTGACGACGAATATTGCCTTCAAGAGAAGCATATTTTGAGGCCATTGTTTTATATAGGGTTGCACGTTGATCAAACTTGGAAAATTTTATGATGGCTGAGAAAATTGCTCCTAGCATTGAAAAAATAGTAATAACTATCTGTAATTCATCGGTGTGTTGAGGTTTTGATACAGAAAAGGCAGAAAGTGATCCAGTGACAGGACCGATCGCTAAAAGTGTATACATTAAAAAATCATACTTAAGTGTATCTTGTTGTGAAGCATTGCTACATAATATTTTGTAATTTTGACATGATTCACCGATATCAGACAAAACCTTTTCTATTTCATCGCTCCATAGAGAAGTGGTTGTTGGAAAGTCGTTATCGTCTTTTTTCTCTCTATCCATGGTTTGTTAAAATTCTTAGTTATTTAAACCTAATATAAGGAAATATTTATTAAAAGAAATGTCACAGAGACATATCGATACGTACACATGTCCCCAAGAGTGTTGTAAAATCGAAATAGCTAGGTGTGAGATAACAAAATCTACCTTAGCAAAAATTTACACCCAAAAAGCAGGTGTGTTTATATATGATCCAGAACAGGAAAAAGTACTTTTAGTACAATCACGTGGTCATTTATGGGGAATGCCTAAAGGTACTGTAGAAACAGAGAAAAATGAAACAAATCTGGAATGTGCTATTCGTGAAACACAAGAAGAAACAGGAATCAAATTAACAGTAAAAGATTTCACACGTGCGACAAAGGTAAAAAATAGAGCTATGTATTATTATGCGGAAAAAAAATCTTCGGATATACATATTCAGGAAAATCCAACCGAACCTGAGAATGATGCGAATGGGATTACATGGATAAAAATATCTTGTCTATACGACTGTGTAAACAAAGGCCAAATAGTTCTAAACCAACACAGTCGAATAGTTTTTAAAAGGTTTCTAAATATAGAATTTCCAGATATAAGATTTACTCTCGTTGAAAGAAAAAAGAAAAAAAGATCTGATAATAAATGACCGTTTTAAGCGTTGTTCTTTTGTTAGTTGCAATTGGTTTTATAATTTTTATAACAAGACCGAGACACAAGAATTTTTCGCATGAAGATCCTGAGTACATAAAACTCACGTATGAAAGAGATAGGTTACTTAACAAGTTAGCACAGCTAGCACAAGCTCGAGACGCTGAACTTGATGAAGAAAAACGAGATAGAATTCAAGAAGATATTCTGGAAAAGTTTCGCGCTCTTGCAGAGATAACTGCAGAGATAAATGCAAAGTTAAGACAACTACAAAAATAATTTTATACGGATAGTATAAAATGAGAGCAAAAATAAGAGATGAAAAGGAAAAATCCAAAGAGATGGAGATGTTTATTTTAATTGGTATAATTGTAACTGTTGTGATTGTATATTCGTTAAGAGATGAAGAAAAATTTTCTCTGATGGTGGAAGATTTTTCTAATCCAGTATTCGTAAGTCTAGTTATAATAATAATTGCTACAACAATCTGGGGAGTTCTAAGTGACAACATCGTGCTACATAATGCTATCCAAAAAGGTGCTATTGCATTTTTAACTGCTTACATGTCTCGTCTAAACATGGCAGTCGCTATATTTTACATCATTGCTATTTTTGTATACTATACAAACTAACTTTGTTTCGCTAAAATAAAAGACACACGAGCTAGAAAAAAGAGAGAAAACACGAACAAAATAGAAAACAACCACATTGCTCCTTTTGTATATGTGAGAGAAAGGTGACATGCATCTTCATAAGCATCATTTGATCCAAATTCTTTTGAAGCATTATTCAAACGCAAAAATGTATTTAACCCAAGAGCTGTAACGATTACAAGAATAATCGCTACTACGAGTAGTAAAATATAACAATCATGCATTTATTCGTTCGGAGATTTTTTGAAAGAAATGCTAAACAATCCAATAAAAAGAATGAGTAATAACAATGCAATCCACGATATTTGTGTTGCTGAAAAACTATCACACGTTTTTTCTGTAGGTTTAAAGTACTCGATTGGTATTGGTGCCTTAAAAGGTTGTTCAATAGGAATTTCTACCTTGTCTGGACCAAATTCTCCCTGAATTAAAACACTTCCATTGTTTGGAGGATAGCCTAACCATCGTGAAAAAAGTGTTATAACGAAGAATCCTGTTTTATCATAAAAATTAGGTCTATCGTTGGGAAAATAACCACTACTATCAATAATCGCAACAAAAGGGGCTTCGTCATAACGTGTATTTGTACCAGAAATCGAAACCATAACTGTATAATTGTTGTTCTTAGAGTATTCGATAAAATCTTTGTCTGGTTTAATATATATCATTGGATACGCTTCATCTCTTCCAGGAGGGATTACAGCATCCCACCTTTCTATGTTATAAGTAGGCATTTTTAATTATAACAAATATAAAAGTAAATTAAAGATCTCGAGCCTGTTTATAAATGTCAATAAAATCAGACATCAACGAATTAGAGTCAATTAGGGCAGAATTGAAATCGTTGAATCTCAAGCGAAAAAAGTTAAAAGAGAAAGAAAAAGAAGCTGAGCTCCGTATCGCTGAATATTTAAAGTCAAAAGATACACCAGGGGTTAAAAACAATGGCGTTGCCGTTGTTTTGGAAGAAAAAGAACAACCAGGACCTAAAAAGAATAAAGATCGCGACCTTGATGCAATAGTTGTGCTTGAAAGACATGGGATCTCGGATCCGAAAAAGGTTTTAGAGGAAATCATGACTGCTCGAAAAGGAGAAAAAACCATAAAACCAAAGGTAAAAGTGTCCAAATACAAGCTCTAATTTTTTTTCCAAACTTCATACATGCATTCCATTTTTGGATGAATAACAGCAACGAACTGAAACATATTTTTCATTCTGCTTGACAAACTCTGCGTCACTAAAATTTCTCCTTGAAAATTTTCCATTTCACCCGTTTCACCCTGAAAAATAACAACATCTGGAATTGCTGTCCCAATATCAGAAATATGATCATCGTAAACAAGCTCGCCTGACGCAGGTTCCTTATGTACAGAAATAAATCTGTATAATTTTGCAGGGATTATTTTTGAATACAACAACTCGACAAAAATTCGTAACGTAGTTTGACGATTTTCAATACTGTCTCCTTTTGCACATACGGCAAAAATTTTCCCATCATTTTCTCCGTACTTTCTTGGCATTTTGTAATTGAATAAAAATTTAAGAGGATATTCATTTTTTATAAATGATCATCGGAATCACAGGTAAAATTGGCTCTGGAAAAACAACTATTGCAGAATACCTTCAGAAAGAGCATGGTTTTACAGAAACAAGTATGGCTACTCCTCTCAAAGAAATCGGAACTATTTTTGGGTTTACACGTGATCAACTTTATGGTACACAAGAGCAGAAATTGGAGATTCATCCTTACTGGGGTATTTCCGGAAGGCATTTTCTCCAAAAAGTAGGTACTGAGCTGTTTCGAGATCAGCTGAAAAAAGTTTTACCAGAGATGAAAATGACAGATACAATCTGGGTTGAATTGTTCAAAATGCGTTATTTATCCAACCCAAAAAATTATGTTATTTCTGACCTACGTTTTCTTGATGAAGCAAAAGCTATACAAGAACTTGGTGGTTTTGTAGTTCGCACAATTCGGAAAAACGAAGTCTCTTCTAAAGATGGTAGCGAGCATTCGCATATTTCAGAGCTTGAACTGGATCAAATTACAGCTGATTTTATCATCAATAACGATATAAATTCTAAAGAAGATGCGCAAAAACTGGTTGATGAAATTGTTTGTAGATATGTAAGGTAAAATTGAAAAACATTACTAAATTTAGTACGTATAAAAATGTCTATCCATAACGAAAATCTGAAACTTATCAGAGATCCAGGTGCTATCGTCAATGGTAATAAATGTGATGTTTTTGGGGATAGATCAATTATAAATGGTAACGAATGTAATGTGTATGGAAATAGTTGCATAATTAACGGAGACAATTGTCGTGTGTATGGCACTACACCTATTATTAATGGTACTGGAACACGTCTTATCACACGGACAGAAGATTCCAAAGATGGTATGGATGTTAGTGCGATACTAAGAAGAGATATTCAAAATGTTCATAGTAACATGACAAACATATTTATTTCTGAAATAAACAGAGTCCAAAATGAAACAACAGCTAGAATACGAAATGCGTATATTCGTTTTAGCGAAGCGAGCGCAAGACCTGAAAGACAACCTAGCGACCTGGCAATAGTAACATCTCTTTCGAATATGACTGATGTTAAAACATCGAATGATAAGAATCAATGCATAGTTTGTTTGGAAAATGAGAAGATTGTTGTATTTATTTCATGTGGTCACCGATTGTTGTGCGCGTCATGTACAAAAACGATGTATGATAAAACTAAGACATGTCCAACTTGTCGTAAAAGCATTACAGGAGTTCTAAGAGTGTTTGACTAATGTGACGATTTTATACTCATAAGTATAAATTCACTTTACAACCAAATGTTTTTGACCAGCAGAATGTCTAAGTGTGCACACGTTCCTGGTTTTCCAATCAAATCCAACAGCCTTTGAACTCATAATATAAAAATCACCATGGTGAAGATCAAATGTAAATAGATCACCAATTGCTTCTCCCTTGAGATACCATTGGTAATGAAGGGGTATAGTTTCTCCTAGACGGCATCCCACAACAATGCGACGTTCTGCATCTCCATGGAAACCTATGTAACACTTGTTAATATCATAATATCTATTCCCTTCACAAATAAGTTTCTGAACAGAGATAAGACTTTCGATTTCATTCTTTAAAGTTTGGGTAATAGGGACATTATCAAATGACTCAACTCTGCCTTTTTTGGCGTTGTAGTCTGGTTCTTGAGCAACGTCAGCAAAGCATATATTATGACGAGCTTTTTTGTTGACAACTCTACCATACATAAAAGCTTTTTTATCCCACTCAAGACTTTGTTGTTCAGCAAAAAGATCATCACTTTCCCATGCATATTTCTCAAGCAAAAGATCAATACCATTTCTCACAATTAAAATCTCGGCTTTTTCATGCTCATGATTTTCGAGAATAAGTTCAATAAGTTCTCCAGAACACTTTTTCTGTATTTTTCGCAAGTCCTCGTGTCCAAGCCCCTTAGGAGCTAAAGAACCAATTTTTTGCATTCCAACATGATTTTCTCCACAATCTCCAAACGTTAGTGTGATTGTTTCCATTTGAAATTCGTTGAAAAGATAAGTGTATTTTTCAATTTCTATCCACTTTTCAATTCTATTCACTTAATTTAGAGTCCAAATCGTTTTTGAGGAGCCCATGTTTGTGAAAGACCTAAGTATGCCTGTGGACGACAACATGGTACATACGATTCTCTCATAGTTGGCAAGTCTCTTCCTTCTGCGCATTCAGCAGGAGTTTGTGCATTACATAATGCATAGGGTTTCATTGTCTGAGGGTATTTTGAAGGGTTTGCTACACACATTGAACAACTTGTTGCACCATTTCCAGCTGAAACTGGGTTACAACCAGAACCTGCTGATTGCCAACCAAGTGAACCTTTAACTAAACCAGCGCTTTTCATTTTATCCAAACACGATGCCATTTTTATTATAACTAAAACTATTTTTTCCAAAATGATTTAATAATTCAGTACGATTAATAAATTGCTAATGAGTGCTGTTAAACCTGGTATAGCATCAACAACTACATCACATTTTCAGGTAAAACCTGATTATTATAAAAGTGCAGAGGAATGTTCCGCTAAGGAAAAAGTGAATCCAAATACAAATCCCCGTCACAGGTTTTTTAACCAAACTCACTTTACGGCAGGTGATCCTGACCAATTTGAAGAATATCGAGACGCTACAAATGGTCGTATTTGTATTCCTGATATTGATCTTTCCCAAAATCGTTTCAAAGATGTTCCAAGGCAAAAAGCGCTAGATTGGGTAAAGTATGAAAGTTTAGATGCTACGGCAGTTGATAATACTTTTAACTACATGTTCCATAAATTTAAGAAGGGTATCTTTATCAAAATTAAAGAAGGAAAGTTTCACGTATTTTTACCATTCAGTAAAAAGAATTTTGTTAATGAATGGGCATCAAAAATCCAAATTGACCCTAAATACGGAGACTTATACGGCTTTATTCGTCATGTAACTACTTTGAGTGGATACAGATTCTTCCCAAAAAACATAAATCGTTTTACAGATTCTTGGTACTCAAATAACTGTTTAGTTCGTTATGAATTTCCAATTCATGAAGGAGATACTAATAATCCAAATACGAGTGATATGTTTCGTACTTTGTGTGAGGAAAGAAAAGTTCCAGATATCGAGTTTTTTGTAAATCGACGCGATTTTCCAATGATCAAGACAGATAGTACAGAAGCATATACTCATCTTTTCGGAACAAGTCAACAGCCTTTGTTATCTCATAACTACTCAAAGTACGCACCCATACTTTCGATGGTTGCATCTTCTGATTATGCTGATATTCCAATCCCAACAGGTGATGATTGGTCCCGTGTTTGTCGTAAAGAAGGCAAATTTTTCTCTCATTCTTGTGGAAGATCATTTACAATGGAAAATGTTCCATGGGAACAAAGAAAACCGATAGCTGTATTTCGTGGTGCATCAACAGGTTGTGGTGTAACAGTCGAAACGAATCCTCGTCTAAAATTAGCTTATATTTCTAAACATACACCTCGTGATGACGATGGTAATCCTTTACTAGATGCAGGAATTACAGAATGGAATCTAAGACCTCGCAAATTAAAAGGAGAAAAATACTTGAAAACAATCGATATTAAAAATATTGGTTTTGAACTTGTTCCACGTATGTCACCCCAAGATCAAGCGAAATATAAATACCTTGTAAATGTTGATGGACATGTTGCCGCCTATCGTCTAAGTCTTGAACTCGAATCTGGAACATGCATTCTTCTTGCAAATTCTAAATATCGATTATGGTACCGAGACATGCTTAAACCTTTTGTACATTATGTTCCTGTTAAACATGATCTATCTGATTTAATCGAAAAGATAAAATGGTGTAAGAATAACGATGATAAATGCAAAAAGATATCTGAAAATGCTATGGAGTTTGCTAAAACCTATCTAACAAAAGATGGAATTCTTGATTACTTACAGAAATTACTCTTCGACCTGAAAAAGGTTAATGGAATTTACCTATATAATAGTATTTCTCTCCAAAACTTACAAGAACTAAATGAAAGCAAAATACTCCAAGAAAACATGTTTTTCCCAAAAACAAACAAAGATATTAAAGACATTCAAATCATTCCATCACAAAGTCGTTCTTTCAGTCTTTTAAAAGGCGTTGAATGGATTGTTAACATGGTTCTTAGTAAAAATTCTATCTCAGTTGCAAAAATAGGTAGAGAATTATTTAACAACAAAAATACAACTGTCACAGAATTAACCTTAGCAGGATACAATATGGTGAGAAAAACATCCAAGAAAAGTACAACTCATGAAACATTTGTAACCACACAGGGTACAAATGAGTTGCTGAAAATCATCCCTAATTTTGCATATACCTTTGGACAATATAGTGATAAAGATGGAAACCACATACTCATGGAAAATATACAAGGACAGACTTTTAACGATTATATAAAATCACAAGAATTTACAATGTCTAATTACCTCTTTATTCTGTTACAGTTAGGTCTTGCTCTACACAATGCACAGCAAATATGCGGATTGGTTCATTGGGATTTGGCTCCTTGGAACATAATTTTACAAAAACTTCCAGAACCTACAACTTTTGATTACATAATCGAATATAATAACAATGTACAAATATTAAGAAGTCACCCACAAATAGTTCCAATTATCATCGATATGGGTCGTAGCCATATTATACATGAAAATATACATTATGGAACAATTAATCCTTTTGCGATGAGCACAATACAGGATATATTAACTATACTCGTTACCTCGATATACGAGGTTGCTTCGCGTGAGGATTTATCAAGCGAAAATGTCAAACATTTGGTTAAACTTGCAAATTTTATATCTGGAACAGGCTATCGACCTCAACCATTTGTTGAATCAGGAAAAGGAGGGCTAGGTGATGTTCGTTACTTTTTTAACAAAGCAAAGAAATATTCAGAGTTGATTTCATCTAAAAAGTTTGATCTTGAAAAGAAAACTCCAAAGGATTTTGTTGCCTACATCATGAAAAATTTTCCCTTTAATTTTCCAATCAGTAGAACAAATTCTTTCGAATATCGTATGGATCGTGGAAATGCACGTCAGGTCTTTGAATACGCTTTATCAAAAACACTTGAAGAAAAAGCACTCTCTTTTGAACAAGTCTTCCGAAGAGTAGAAAAATGTACACTTCCGAGTCCTAGAAATCTATTCTTAGCTTATTACGCTGTTCAATCTCTTATGAATAATCTTATATCGGTAAAAGATTTTATGATTACGTTTTTAGATAAAGCAGGTCTCAAAAAACAGAAGTATGAGACATCATACAACTCAGCAGTTGCAAAAATCGAGCAAAAGTACTTGGATGTATTGTCATCTGGAAAAGAAACAGAAATTACGTATGAAATTCCGAAATTACCTCTTCTTCTTTATGACGAACAAACATTCTTGTTTCCAATCAAGATTAAAAAACTACTTGATTATACGAAGAATATCGAGGATGATTTTATTGATCTGACCCTTTACAAAGACATTGTGATGAATATAATGGCTGAGAGAAATACAAAATACTCTTTGAGAGATGATGTACGTGAATATTACGAGAATAATTTTGATATCCTACTCAAAACTGATACTCTTCAAGTAAAAACTTCTATCGCTAATTTTTATACCCTGAAAACTATTGCTAAACAAATTGCACAAAAAGATCTTGATGATCTGAAACAAAAAATAGCAACCGAAGAAGAACATGGAAATTGTGATGAGGCAGCAGGATATTTGACCTATTATGAACAAATAATCAGAATATAATTTTTGTTATTATAAATGTTCCGTGTCAATTATTCTCGACCAGCTATCATACCAGGTTCAGGTCAAAATGTCTGGAATGCATCGCGAATTCAAAATGTTTTACTAACAACAAGTACACCCCAAAATAATGACACTTTATTATACAATTCCACAACCAAACAGTGGAATTACGCACCAGGAATTACTCAATTACAAACCTTAACAGGAAATAATGAAACTATTGATTTAGTTGATGGAGGTTTTACCATTTTACGTCCACTCGCTGAAAACAGTACATACCTTTTGAATGATCCGACGACAAGTCAAACTCGTACTTTGATTCTTGAAAGCGATTTTGGTTGCAATATCGTAACAAGTCATGGAACACTCAATTTAAACGTTAATAACACAAGTGCCGAACTTTTATTTGATGTCGATATTGGAAGATGGATTCGTTATGATGTCAACACAAACACATATGCATGGTTTGTATCACAACAACAGCAACGAATAACTGGCGTGGGAGGTACTTCTGTTTCCATGTCAAGTCCGGTTACTGCTCTTTATGAAAGTACATCTGCAATTGTAACTGGAATGCCATCCTATTTAACAACAGGAGCTGTTTCAGTACTTTTATACGTGAGTAATCAATGGCAAGCACCGATTCTTTCTGCTGGACAAACAATGATCGGAACTGGAGCTGTTGGAAACGCAAATCAAGGACAATCTGTTTCAATGGCTCCAGATGCCAGTTATGTTGTTTCTGGAGGACCTTTGGATAATGGTGGAATTGGTGCCACATGGGTTTTTATACCAGTTGCACCAAATCCAGTACAAGGTGCACTTGGAATAACTTGGTCGCAGCAAGGAACAAAATTAGTAGGTACTGGAAATGTTGGAAATTGTAATCAAGGTTATTCTGTTGCAATATCAGCAGATGCAACTACAATTGCGGTTGGTGGTTATTTGGATGATGGAGGAATTGGTGCTACTTGGATTTTTACTCGTAGTGGAAGTACTTGGTCACAACAAGGATCTAAACTTGTTGGAACTGGATATACTGGACCATTTTCTCCATGGCAAGGAAGATCTGTTTCTCTTTCTGAAGATGGTAATGTTCTTGCGGTTGGTGGTCCTTTGGATGCTAATGGAGTTGGTGCTACTTGGATTTTTACTCGTAGTGGAGGTGTTTGGTCTCAATTAGTAAAACTTGTTGGTACAGATGCAGTTGCTTCTGATCAAGGATGGTCTGTTTCACTTTCTCAAAATGGACGTGTTTTAGCTGTTGGGGGTCCTGGAGATAATAGCGATGTTGGAGCTACATGGATTTTTACAACTAATAATAGTACAGGAACATGGACCCAAGAAGCTAAAATAGTTGGTACAGGATATTTAGCTTCAAATCCTTATCAAGGTGCATCTGTATCTCTTACATCTGATGGACGTTCGTTAGCGATTGGTGGGCCTTTAGATCAATCCAATACAGGCTCTGTGTGGATTTTTACACGAGATTTTTCGTGGACAACTTTAACATATGTATGGACACAGCAATATAATAGCGGAGAACCAAAATTGAGAGGTAATGCTGGTTCTTCGACAGCTCCTGCTAATTTTGGTACTGCTGTTTCATTTTCAACTGGTGGATTAGCTGTTTCTGCTCCTGCGACTGGAAATAATCAAACTTATACATTTATTTAAAAAGATTAGCCAACTTTCCTTGAAACTCTGTTTTTCTTGAAGATAATTGTTGTCTTGTTGGAATAACACCTCTGCAAATGTCTATAAGATCATATCCAATATATGATTGGTTAAGTGTATAACATTCTTTAATGTATTTCTCTGAATCGTGAAAATGCTCGTATGTATATGCAATAAATACTAAAATGTCAAGTGTGTTACTATCCAGCAATGTTTTTACAGCTGTTCGATTCATCATGAGAAAATTGTATTCTCCATTTATTTAAGCAAAATGAATTTTTGGTTTGATACTCACTAATCAAGAACAAATGCCAAGATATTGCAAAACAGAAAACTGTACAACACATCCTACATATGGTAAAGAAGGTTCTAAAATAGCAGAGTATTGCAAAAAACATAAGCTTCGTGGCTATGTGGATGTTGTACATAAAAAATGTAAGCATGAAAACTGTACAACACAACCTACCTATGGTAAAGAAGGTTCTAAAATAGCAGAGTATTGTCAAGAACATGCACAAACATATCCTGGCTATGTGGATGTTCTAAATAAAAAATGTAAGCATGAAAACTGTACAACACAACCTACCTATGGTAAAGAAGGTTCTAAAACAGCAGAGTATTGTCAAGAACATGCACAAACACATCCTAGCTATGTGGATGTTGTACATAAAAAATGTAAGCATGAAAACTGTACAACACGTGCTAACTATGGAAATATCGGTTTTTGTGAAGAATATTGCAACAACCATAAAAAGAAAGGTATGGTCAGAAATCCTAGAAAAAGATGTAATAAATGTAAAGAATTTGCTTCATATGTTTATAATAGTACTTTTTACTGTCTAGAACATAGTACAAAAGAATCAATAGATATTGGTAATTGCTGTGTGATGTGTTTTTCTGTATTTGTAGACGAAAAAGGTATGTTGTGTGATGGATGTACAAAATTTTCGGAAGATGGAAAAACTGTAAAGAAAAAGATGAAAGAATTAGCAATAAAAACTTTGTTGGAGGAAAATAAAATTTCTGTGGAATCCCATGACTCTGTAATAAAAGGTAGTTGTTCAACACTAAGACCAGATTTTTTAATACCAAGTTTCTGGGGTCATATAGTTCTAGAAATTGATGAGCATCAACATAATCGAAAATCTTATCCCTGTGAGTGTGAAATACAAAGGATGAAGAGGATATATTTTGATATTGGTACAGAAAAAGTACTTTATATACGCTATAATCCAGATAAATATGTTCCAAGTCATGGTAAAGAGTTTTTGGAAAGTATGCGACATGATTATTTGATAAGTAAGATTGAAGAATATATGCAAAAAGAACCAGCGCAAGCGTGTACAGTTATGTATTTCTTTTACGATGGATTTTCCGAACTTGAAGTAGAGGAAGAAGTAATATATCCATACGAATTCCAAGATTTTTATGAATGTGAATTATGTAGTATGTATATTCAGTTAGAAAATATTAAGAATCATTGTTGTTCATGAATTTGGCGTTTTACACATGAATGTGTAAAAATTTAGAGAAATCTATGTGATCTTCTTGGTTGTTCAACACGTCTTCTTGTTGATGATCTTTCTTGTTCAGGTTGATTTTCTTGTGTCCTTCTTCGACTTTCTTGTTGTGCAACTACGCGTTGTAAAGCGTCATCTCGAAGTTCTTGTACGATTCTATCACGATCAACTGGTTGATCTCGTAAAGATTCGCCACGTTCAACTGCTTGATCTCTTCTTTGTTGGATTATACGATGTGCTCTTTCAATTGCTTGTTGAGCTCGTTCTTCATGTGTGGGATTTTCTTTTTCTTGTGCATAGGGTACAAGCCATTTATCTCGTATTGCAGAGCTTTCATTTGCGATAGCAGGAGATATGCCGTTATAACAATCAGGAAGATTAAGAATAAAGGTTAGAACAGAGTAAATGCATGGTTTTTCTTTACATTTCTGTTTGATAAGAGGAGGTATATTTATGAGTTTTATGCAATCATTATTATATATTCGACAAGATGTTTGGAAAAGTTTAAACTCAGGACGAGCAAATGTTGCTTTCCAAGGTCTGTTTCTCGAGATTATACACTTTAGCCATAGTTTTAATGGGAAATTTTGTATTTTTTGGAAAGGGAAAAAAATTAGGTTTTCAAAGCAATTATTAACCCAAGCTGATGCAAAAAATATTACCCATGACTGACAAAAAATGTCTGCTGCAGGATTTTTTGGATTACAAATTTGTTGTGCACGTTCGAGTGTAAGTACAGTATAGGTTTTGAATCTAGGATTTATCATTTTGAGTACGTTAACAGTATATTTTTTGAGAGGTTCATCAAAATTGTATCCAACACCGCGATTCACGGATTCAGATGGATCGTACCAATAGATTTTATTTTCGATCTGATCAACAATGAAACAATTCCAGTGTACATCTAATGATTCACGAACATCTGGATCCGTGTGTGGTTGTCCTATAAAATAGATAGTACATTTATCTTTTGCAGGAGCATGATCCCTAAACCAAATAGAAAGAGTACTGTATATTCCTTGTGTTTTGTATGTACCTTTTTTTGCAGGAATTCCACCATCAATTAAATCTACTGTAAATTCATCAACTAAGGCTGATAGATCTTGTGGCAACATTGTTGATAGGCTTTGTCCTATAATAAAGTTACCTCCAAATACATATTTACCAGCAGGTTGATTTTGTTCTTTTACGGCTTCATTAATGATTAGGTTTGTGATATCGTGAACAAGTTCTTTGTTATTCATAAGAGTAACATATGATACATCAGAATCGTAAACATCCCCAATTTCTCGAGGCATTTTATGTTCCATTTATTAAGTATAATTTATTAGGTGTAAATTGATTTTTTTAGGTATTTTTTCAAGTAATAAAATGGCTACAAAACATGTATGTGTTAAAAAAGATAACCTAAATAAGATTGGTTGTGATAATTTTCGAGAGTGGCTTGCAGACCCGCGTAATATTTATGTTGGACGTGCTGGAAGATTATCGATCAAAGAAAAGAATGGAGATATTACTTTTTTCCGTTATGCTGGTTCAAAATGGGGTAATCCTTTTATTGTGTCAGAAGATTCTCCTGTCGAACGTGTTTTACAGCTTTACAAAAATCATCTAGAAAAATCAGGTCTAATAAAACAGGTAAAAAATCTAAAAGGTTATAACCTTGGGTGTTTTTGTTTACCAAATGCACCTTGTCATGCAAAGGTGCTTTCAGATCTTGCTAATAATTCTTGATCATTAAAAAATAAAAATGAATGAAAATTCTCTATTTAAAACTTTACCAAAACATCAGAAATGAGCAAAACACCCGCAAAACTAACTCTTAAAAAGAATAAGAAACTAGACCTTATTTATCATCCGGAAACGATGCTTGTCTTCAAGAGTGCAACCGAAAAGGTTGTTACTGGACGAATCCTTGACGACGAATTTGTTTCTCTTGATGAAGAAGCGTTGAAATTATGTGATGAAAATGGTTTTAAGTATGATGAGACTTTGGTAGAAACCGAAGATCAGGTTGAGGAAACTGAGGAAGAAACAGCAGATCAAGAAGAAGTTGTTGAATCCCAAGTAGAAACGAAAACTTCTAAGAAAGAACCTGTACAAGAAGAACCTGTGAAGAAAGAGTCCTCAACAAAGAATGAAAAGGCTCCTGAGATTCTAAAACCTTTTTTCGATCTTTTGGAACGACAAAATAAGGAACTCTGTGATTTTATGCGTGGAAGACAATCGGATTCGGATTCTTTGAGGGAGAAGAATTTGTCTCTTGAAAAACAGGTAAAGGAATTAGCAGAAAAGAATGAGGTTGTTTCTAAGAAATTGGATGAGACTCAGAAAAAACTGAAGGGTGTATTGGCAGCGATGGCAGCAGACGTCTAAATCGATTTAATATAATGTTTAATAGTAATAAATGACAACTAATGATACTTCGATTCGTGTAAATATTTATACTCCAACAAGTACTCGTCCAGCGTTGGAAATTCCGAGAGGACATCGATTAAGACAAGAAACTATTCATTATGAAATTAATTTTGACACAAATACTCCTTATAACACATTGCTTGCATTATTATCTTTGGCTAATGGATTTGAAGGTACTCATGATAACATTGAAAGGATTTTGGATCGTACTCTTCATGATGGAGAGTTAATGCGTGATCCAACAGTACAATTAGATATTGATGAACGACTTTGTCGATCTACTGATTTGGATCATGAATGTACTGTGTGTCAGAATAAGTATAAGTTGGAAGAGCGTTTGACGTGTTTAAAAATGTGTAATCATACGTTTCATCTTTCTTGTATCAAAGAATGGGGGAAATATAAACAGGAATGTCCGTTGTGTCGTAAACCAATTCCAGTTTTAGAGAGATAATTTCTGAAGAGAAATTATGTCACAAGGTCCTGCAGAGGATTTTATTAATTTTGGAAAGTACAAAGATCTTAGTTTATCAGCCCTTTTAAGGGATAGAAAGTATTGTTCTTGGTTATTACAACAAGATTGGTTTTCTAAACAATACGAATACTTGTATAATCGTATTAAAAATCACAAACCAAAGGATTTCTTTATTACAAAGCCTCCATATATAGTTAAGCCTGGTCCAAGCATTGATTATGTTATGGATTTTATGGAAAACTATCCTTACTTTTCTTTATGTCCAGTAACAGAATTAAAAGTCCCTCTCTCTGAAAATGAGAAAAAATGTTACGAATTCTATCTTGAAACAATAGAAAGCCTGAAAGACAAGATAATTAATAATGTTGGTTCAACTTCAAATCCGTTTGACATTAAAGCACCTACATCATGGTTAAATAAGTTTGAAAAAAGATACGAACTTTCCCGTGATATATTTAAGGAGTTTTTATCAGCTTATGATTTACCAAATCTGCCTTACATTGTAGAAGACATTAAGAAAATGGGAGGGTTGGAGTATAAAGGTGCACGATCGTTTTTGATAGCGAAAGAAAATTCTCTTCAACAAGAAAAATTCTGGGAAAACATTTTGAAAACACTTTACGGAGAAGATATAAATCCGCAGTATGTTTGGAAGCGTTGTATTTTTGATTTTATACGGATTAAGACCAACACCCTTTACGAATGTAAACTAGGATTAAAAGACTTTGATGAAGCACAGCATACAAAATATTCTCTTACATTAGGTACGTATTCATTGATTTATTTGATTGGTAGAGATTGTATTGTTGATATCGATCGTAAAACGTTGTTTACCACTTCTCCTGATAAATATACTGCATATCTTCAAGGAATTCCGTTAATGAAAGATCCGAGCAAGTTTGATAAAATAATAAGTGGTTTTGCAATCACAAGCGTTAAGAATGTTGAAGATGGTTTGGTATGATAGAACACCTAAAAATTGAATAAATGTAAAAAAATTTTTTACATTTGAAATGTGCTTAATTTGTAAAAACTGTAAAGAAAAAGATTATTTGCCGTGCGGTGGTCGTATTCCGGTTGCAGAAAGTATTCACAGTAATTGTCCTAACATTAAAGAGATACCAATTATTCCAGGCTTGAAAAGATTATTTTTGAGAGAATGTTCTCCTTTAAAAATTTTCATAGGAGTAGAACTGAGACAATTAAGTTTCTCAAACTGTTTATTAGGTGATATATCAATACCTTTATGCAATTTGGAGGAACTTAATTTTCACAACTGCACACTTGGTAGTATACATGCACCTTCTGGATGCAGGTTACAGAACCTTACTTTTAATAACTGTTCATTTACAGAATACCCGATAATTACTACAAAGACGTTGACACTTTATAACATGGATTTTTTACCGGAATTTGAGTTCCCTGTTATTCCAGGTTTGAAAAACCTTGTTTTACAAGAAGTTGGTATTCAAAATATTCCTCTAATCCCAGGCTTACGTAGCCTTCATTTAGAAAGAGTTAAATTATTGAAGAATACCGTAAGTCCAGATTATTTGCCTGATGAGGAATTAAAAATACCTGTGATTCATGGGTTACGTAAGCTGGTACTTCGGCATTCATTTAATCTGAAAAAAATTCCTATGATTCATAGTCTGAAGGAACTTGATATACATTATTGTCCTAGGATAAAAAAAATTCCGTTGATCAGAGGTTTAAGAACCATAGAATGTTGTGGATGTGATGTGAAAAAAATTCCTCCTTTTAGGTTTTTAGAATCCTTAACATGTACAGACTGTGATTTCATAGTAAAAATTCCAAAAGCGACAAAATCCTATATAAAGTGTCATTGGCTTGATAAAAATGTTATACGCCAACTCATTATATGTCAAAAAATCACGAAAAGAAAATTGAGTGCACGACGACTCGAAAGAATTAAAGATAGTATAGTCGAAATCTATTTTAGTCCTGGTTGTAAGGGCGAATGGCTGGCGAAGAAAGCGTTTCATAAAAAGCTTGTAATGTAAAAATAAATATTTAGTTGTTATAAAATGGCTAAATACAGATTCAAATTCGATGGTAAAACAGTGGATTGGCTTATGCTTGCGGGTGTTGTTGTTGTGTTGGTACTTTCCGTACTTATTTTTCTTAAAGTAAACAAAGAATCGTACAGACCTGGTGAAGAAAATCCAGGTGGATGCAGTACTCCTGGATCGTACTGTGAATATAATGGTAAAGATGGTATTTGTGTACGTGATCGTTTTAGAGGTGGAACAGTTTGTCTTACAGATATGGGTAGTTGTTCTGGCCAAGCAGGTTTCCAAAGCGATAAGCCATTCATGAATAATGGCGTACCTTTGTTTGATGGAGCTACATGTCAGCAGTTATGTGAGGATGGTAAACTTGGAGAAAGTGTAGGTGAGTGTTAAAAAAACCATTTATTTTTCCATAAATAAATGTTCGAAAGATTTAGTGAATTCTGGGAAAAATATGGATTCGAGATTCTTATAGTTTTATCATTGATATTTTTGTTTCTTATGGCAATCATTCGTAGAGGTAAATCAGGTACTTGGAATACAAGTTATATTCTTCCACGTAAACTTGGTTTACAAAAAGAACCAAAACGCGATAGTAAAGGAGAAATAGAATGTAGACGTGTGTTAGAACAGATTTTTAATAAACCTTTTCCAAAGATAAGACCAGATTTTTTACGAAACCCTGTAACAAGTGATAATACGTATAATAATAACTTAGAGATCGATTGTTACAATAAAGAACTAAAAATTGGTGTAGAATACAATGGTATACAGCATCATAAATATACTCCTTATTTCCATAAAACAAAAGATGCTTTCCAGAACCAAAAGTATCGTGATCACATAAAAAGAGAATTGTGTCAGAAAAATGGTGTGTTTTTGATTGAGGTTCCTCACACTGTAAAAATACCTGAAATACGAGCATTTTTAATCTCGAAACTTTACTCTGCTGGTTATATAAAGGACAAAAAATGACCAATACACAAATAATTCCTCTTTGTCTCTATAAATACAAAGATAATCCCAATCAAAATTATATCTGCTACCCAAATCTTGTCAAACGCAATGATAAAGTTGTCTATGGTTGTCCAGATAAGGAAAACATGGAATTCATGAATATGTTCTATGCAATTAATCCAGATTTTCGTCCTCTTCCTCAAGGAACCCAACTTTTTTGTGCAATGAGTACAGATGTGAACACTACCTCTTTTGAAACAATGTATGATATGTTTAACAATAAGAAAGGATGTATACGTTTTATTGCTTGGGATAAACCAGTACCTTATACAACTCGACTAACTATTACGAATCTGAATGATGCGATTTCTGTTACAGTTGGTAAAGATGATGTAATTGAGGATAATCGTAATACATTATCTTTGTATGTTTTGTTTGATCCGCGTGATAACGTTCCTCGTATTGGATCTGGTCAAAAATTTCCTATTATTGCTTCGGTACCACAATTTCTTTTTTCAAGTTACAATGGAAGATGCATTCCAGATCCATCTGGGAAAACATTAGAAGAATGTACTGTTAACAACATTTTAAATATGCGAGAACGACCTTCTTTGCTTAATTATCTAGGATCAAGATATAAAATGAAAGATACGAGTCCTGTTATTGCTTTCCTTTTCGGCATGATGCTTATAGCTGTTATAAGCTTTGGTATTTTGAGGATGCGAAAATGAAAAAAAAGTATAGTTTTTTGGTAAAGAAAAATGGATGAAGAGCAAGCAAAATGTTGTTATTGTAATGATCCATGTAATCCATGCAGTCAGTGTTGCGGAAAATGTGCACGTTTGTTGACTGGTTATATTCTTGGATGGAATGTGTTACCACAATATTTGAAACATGTTTATCCAGAAAATCTTGTAAAAAAAGAAGATGCAGATAGACATAAAAAGAAGAAAAATTGCGGATAGCATAATAAACACGATCAATAACTTAAATATAGCTGATAATTCTGTTATAATCTATGATATTGACGGAACGTTGATCGAAAACGATGGAAGGCCTATATATCCTATTATTGATACATATCATTATGCTACACGAAGAGGTCTTAAACCTATTATCATTACTGCACGACCTGGTACTTATGAAAATGTTTTAGCAACACAAAAACAGCTTCATTTTTTTGGTATTGTAAATTATATGTCTCTCTATTTTATTCCTCCAGAAAAGAATGATCCTGCCAAGTATAAACTTATTGCAAGAAAAAATGTGCACGATCGTGGACATAAAGCAGTAATATCGATTGGAGGTATGCCTTGGGATGTTGGACAGTACGGAGGTATAGGTTTCCGTGTTTGAGTTTATTTCTTAATGAAATAAACTTAGTTTTTCTTATTCTTGTTGTGTCTACGTTTTGCTTTTGCACGAGCAAAACCAGGCATTTCTACGGGTTTCTTCGAAAGAATTCCAGGAAGTTTACCTCCTTTTTTCGGAGTTTTCTTTTCTTCCTCTTCAGATGAAGATTCGCTTGATTCCGATTCTTCAGAATCTTCTTCTTCCGTCGAATCTGAAGAATCACTTGCATTTACCATATCTTCTGGATCGACATCTTCCTGATCAATAAAATTTTCGATCTTTCCATATCCTAATTTACGGAAAGCTTTCGACATTTTCTTTTCTGTGCTATGGTTTGGTTTGAATCCAAGGTCAATTTTCTGAAGAGTACCATCAAATTTGCGATGAAATGCAAAATAATTTAGATCAACCTTTGTCATTTCCTTTGCAGTCTGTTCAGAAACAAGAAACTCTGATTCAAGATCAAAAGTACTCAAATCATCAAGAATGTACCAATCTACACTTTCGAGTTGTTTTTGAAGATGTGCAAGTGCTTCTTCGTTACCGTTGTATTTAATAAAATAATACCAACTTTCGGACTCTTCACCACTCGTTTCTTGTAGAAGAGCGTATTTTCTCACTTCTGTATTTTCAGTTGGAACAGAATTGTTTGGGGTTGTATCAAGTTTCGACATTTTTTTATGTGTAATTACTTTTTTAAGTCAACTTATTCTTTATGCTCTGGAATTGGAACTTCTTCATCTTTTTTCGGCTTATAAGGAGTAACATCAATTTCAGGGTATTTACGTAGTTTTGTAATAAAGTTAATATCACTTGGCATTAGTTTAACTCGTCCAGAATGAATGGCAGCAGCATTTGCATCTCTTAAAAGATCTACAAGAAATTGTTCGATGTAATATTGTATAATAACGAACACTTCTTTCGAAATCTTCATTCCTTCTTGGTAATTATTCACTAATCTTCTTACTAGACGTTCAAATGGGAATTTTGCAAATATTAAGCAATTACTAGCCTTTTGAAATTTACGGATTTCTCTTAGAGAGACAGTACCAGGTCGAAATCGATGGTTTTTCTTTCCTTCAGGTAAAGATCCTTGTGTTTCAGTCTTACCTATTTTTCTTTTTCTGCGTGGTTTTTTAGTTAATAGAGATTCGTGTATTTGAGGTAATACACCACCACCAACAAAACTCAAGTTACATCGATTGAAGAGTTGTTGTAAATCTGAATTTGTACAAACAGCTAATTCTAGATCTCGAATAGTAAGTCTTAACCTATTATTTTCAGTTGCAACACGAGTAGCGTTTGTTAAAAGATGGTTTACTGTTTTTTCAAGAACTGCTGCAAAATAAATTGGCGTGTACCGCGTTACCATTATTTTTGATAAGCCAAAGTTACGAATAAATTTTTCTGTGATGGAGGCTGGAAATATAATTCCTGCTTTATCCTGACGAGAACTGTGTTTATTTTCTTCTATGTTTTCTGCATATTTTTGTACAGATTCATCGGCGAATGTAAGGATATCCTGTAATAGAGATCCAGAAAACAATAGACGTGTTGCGTTTCTCACTTCTTTCTCGGATGTAGTTTTTTTCTTGGAAATAAAGGTTAGATAATTTGTTTTACCTGTGATATTTTTTGCAATAATACAAACAGCGCTATTTAGCTGTTGTTTTGCATTCGCAGTGATGCCATGTTCTGGTGATACAATTTTAAGTAGTTTAGAAATATAAGTTTCAAAGTATCTTGTTTTCTTTCTTTTCATATTTTTTACATGATCTTCGTTTTCTTCCTTGGTCTCTTGTTTATTTTCACTATTTTCTAAGGTAAGTTGGTTTTCCATCGTTAAATGGGCTGAGATACTTTTTTAAATAAGAGTAAAATGGTAAATATATTTAAAAGTGATAATATGATGATAAAATGGAAGTTACACGTCCTGCAATGACGCGTTTGGCTCGAATGGCTGGTGTAAAAAGTGTTTCTGAGGAATGTTTTCCTTTGATTCGGGGGTTACTTGTTCAAAGGATTGATGATTTGGTAAAGGGTTCTCTTGTTGTAAATACAGAACATCAAACAAAAACTTTGATGGCTGATGATATTTACGAAGCACTATCTTTACGAGGAGAGAATCTAACACAATCTCATGAATTAGGTACGACAACAATTGGAAAATAAGTTACGTATGTTTTCACATACGTACACTGGAAAATTTAGTATACCAAAAAACTTATGAGAAATCATGAAAATCATGAAAATCATGAAAATCATGGGAAAATCCCCAGTTAGGCTCGTCACTAAATAATCTTTATGTAGATATATTACATAAAGATTCCATCTTTTTAAATATTTTAAGGGAATTGTGTAACAACAACATCACCACCACCAGCACTTGAACCAAGAACAGATGCGCCTTGAACCATTGCACGATAAGATGGCATTTCATTCATATCAACACCACCTTGTGTACTTACAGCACCTGCAGTAGCCTTAGTCATTAAGTCAAGCGTAGCCATATTCGAAGAACCATCACCATTCATGGCTAACATGGCTCCACCCCACAAACTTGTTGCAGGATTGACAGAAACACTGAACCATCCAGTTTGGCAAGGGGTAACAGCGACATCACCACGAATCAAATCTGCAAGAGCAGCATTTCGATTCTTCTGGTTAACGGAATATAGTCTTTCTGAAACGACAACTTGTTGCATATTACCAGCACCATCTAACGAAGACATTGTTCCAACAGGAAGATCTTCAGTTTCTACTTCGCTATGAGGTATGCTATCATAGACTTCTTGCCAGTTACTTGTTAAGCAATTACCATCTGCTGTATATCCAGGTTTAAGAGGATAACCTCCTGCGACACGGTGACCCATTCCATAACCACCAGGACCGCAAGAAACTGTTCCACCCCCTGAACAATCACCAGCACAGCTTCCATATCGTTCTTTGACAGCACGAGCGTTATTTATGCGAGGTCCAGAATAATTTTCTTTCGGTTTATAGCCTTCAGTTGCCATATCACCATATGAAAGAGGGTGGCATGGAACTGCTAAATTTTTATGATCGGGAAGATTGTATTTGATATCTGCACCATAATTTAAATTGCTAAATCGAGGAGAGAGTACTGATTGGAATTGGGGAGTTGATACAAAAGATCCTTTGGAATAAGCGTGAGGGTCTGACGATGGATCAAAATAGTTGGGACCAGCAGTTGTTCTTCCATCTGGAGATGTAAATTGTACACGAGCAATAGGTTTCATCGGTGTCATTGTCCAACCCCATCCTTCAACGACTGGCTTTGAAAAATCCATATTACACAGTGCAAAAATCGCCACTAAAATACCAACGAGAGTTACAAGAAATTTTCCAGATAACATTATTTTTATTGTAACCAACAAGAAAAATTTTTTATGCAATTAATAACTTTATTGAAAAAGATAACATTTTTTATCCATTCGAAAGATATATAATTACCTAGTATTTCAACTTGAAATTTTATTTATGTTTAAAGCTTTAGACGTAAATAAAAAATGTGTGGAATTTTTGCGGTTTTATGTAGGCAATCTCCAAAAATGCTTGAAAAAATGCTGAATGGAAGTAAATGTTTGTCTAAGAGAGGTCCTGATAACAAAACAACATTGATAAATTCATCAGGTATATATGTATTCCATCGTTTGTCCATTAACGATACGTCTATTAGTGGAAATCAACCAATGATTTCAAACGATGTATTATTGATGTGTAATGGAGAGATTTATAACCATATTGAGTTAGAAAAAGAATTTGAACTTAAGTGTCATTCAAAAAGTGATTGTGAGGTTATCCTGAGGCTTTATGAACATTTTCGAAAAGATGGAAAAACAAAGGAGGAAGCATTTACACTTACAGTTAAAAGATTGTATGGAGTGTTTGCAATTATTCTTGTTGACCAAGAGCATGTGTTTTTGGCACGTGATAGAATTGGAGTTAGACCTTTGTATTTTGGAGTAACAAAAGAAAATGATCTAGCAGTTGCATCTGTTCCAAATGCACTTGTAGATTTTTGTTCATCAATTCGCGCGTTTCCTCCTGGAGTAACTGCTGTTTATAACAAATCTGTACCTTTTGAGAATCTACAAATTTTATATAAAGATGAAATTATTCTTCCTTCTCTAAGAACATCACAAGGAATGATGCAACTAAAAGAAGCATTGATTGAAGCAGTACGACTACGACTTATGTCAGATCGACCAATGGGCTGTTTACTATCTGGAGGTCTTGACAGCAGTTTAATTGCAGCGATTTTAGTGAAATTCCTTGGAGGAAAAAACGTTCGCACGTATTCTATCGGTATGGAAGGTTCTACAGATTTATTTTATGCTCGTAAAGTTGCAGAATTTCTTGGAACTGTTCATCATGAAGTTTTGTTTACTGCAGAAGAAGGATTGAGTGTAATTCCAGAAGTAATTGAAACATTGGGTAGTTATGATATAACAACTATTCGAGCAAGTGTTGGTATGTATTTACTTGCAAAGTATATTTCTACAAAAACTGATGACAAGGTAATTTTTTCAGGGGAAGGATCTGATGAAATTTTACAAGGATATTTATATTTTCACAAGGCACCATCCCCTGAAGAAGGAGAAACAGAGAGTTTAAGACTTGTAAATAACCTTCATTTGTATGATGTTTTACGTTGTGATAGATGTATTTCTGCAAATGGTTTGGAACCTCGTGTACCATTTTTAGACAGACATGTGGTTAATGTTACGTTATCAATTCCTGCGAGTGAAAAATGTGCAGGCGTGGATGGACGGTGTGAAAAGTATATTTTACGAAAGGCTTTTGAAGGATTTCTTCCAGAAGATATTCTTTGGAGAAAGAAAGAAGCATTTTCTGATGGAGTTTCCTCTCTGACAAAATCTTGGTACCAATACATACAAGAAATGGCAGAAACTAAAATCTCAGATGAGATATTTAATCCTACTGCTTTTCCAAGCAAAGAAGCCATGTACTTCAAGTTGATTTTTGATAAAGTATTTCCAAAGTATGATTTGAAAATGGATTATTGGCTTCCAAAATGGTGTGGAAATGTAAAAGATCCGAGTGCGCGTGTTCTTACTATTTATTAATATATCTTGCTATATAGCCCGCTTTTCCTATATCGCAATTCTCGTAACCTTTTCCGCTTCCATCAATATCAGGTTCTGGTATACCATAGAAACGAATTCCGTAACAAAGAAAATCTTTTATTGTTTTTGGCTGTTTTGTTTCACGGACAATATCATATTTAACATCTATGTGATACCCATCTCCTACTTCTTCTTTTTCTTCATCCTCCTGGTAATCATCATCGTCCTGATCATCATCTTCAAATTTTCTATGCGGATGAAAAGTGTTGATCTGTGGACAATTTTTAACATATGGAACTAATTTTCCTCCCTTTGAACATAGATTTACTTCAACAACTGCAGCGTTCTGAGGTTTATCTTCTTTGTTTGAGTTTTGGGAATTGAACATTCCTTCCTTTTGCATAAATTTGCGCATAAAGTTACTATGCCCAACAACCACGATCGTAAATTTTCTATTTTCATAACGTTCATTCCATTCTTTTGTGGTTGGTAACCATTTTTCCAGCCATCTTAAAAATTTATCAAAATCTGGTTTGGAAAGACTTTTTCCTCTTCGGGAAAATTCTCTATCAAGAGAACCCATATCCATCGGATAATCACTTCTTTCATCAAGATATTAATATATAACGTGTCT
>JACCDG011102738.1_pt1 | contig 88199 bp, 97 predicted proteins | sample 7442471 | NCBI WGS metagenome assembly JACCDG01 (sample SAMN15323444, study PRJNA562643) | freshwater metagenome | isolation source: river surface water | place: USA:Blue River Watershed | collected 2017-08-17 | reverse complement strand
TAGGCCGCGCCTTCTGTAACACCCTTTCCATTATTTGTGACGTATTTGTCTGACATCTGTCAGCGAAGCGGTCTATGTTCTCTTGTCTATATTCTAAATATACACTATCGCCCCACCATTTTGTTTGTAGTAGAGGTCATGATGAAGTGCTATGTCATCATCTAGATCTTCCAAGAATTCACTCGGAGCATTGATTTGCTTCTGTCCGAAAATTGTTCGAAGTTCAGCATACGAAAGATAGAGTTGTTTACGAGCGCGAGTAACTGCTACATAAAAGAGTCTACGCTCCTCCTCCTCTTCTTCCTTGCTTCGTTTACGATTACCAATATTTTTATGAGGGAAAAGATCTTGTTCAAGTCCTACAATAAATACATGATTAAATTCCAAGCCTTTACTTGCATGTACGGTCATCAAACGTACACCATTTTTTTCTGCGGTGTCATTGTCTTGGTCTGACTGAAGAGATGTTTCTTCAAGAAATTGTGTGAGAGCTTCCATGCCAGCTACCCCGTCATAACGTACAGTAAGTGACACAAGTTCTCGTGCGTTCTCAAGGCGTTCTGCATCTTCGCTTGCCCCTTCTAACATTTCCTTTTCCATACCTCCATCAACGATGATCATCGAAATAACATGAGAGAGAGGTTCAGTCTCAAGTGTGGTCATAATCTTGTCCAAAAATTCGTACACCTGTCCAATTTTTATAGATGCTGCTTTTGGAATATCTTCGCCTGCAAAAATTTTTGCAACAGTCACCTTTCCTATCCCTCTTTTTGGTGTATCAAATACTCGACGAAGATCTGCTTGTGAAGATCTGTTAAGTGCTGCACGCAAATAACTCATGACATCTTTGATTTCTTTTCGTTCAAAGAATTTTGTACCGAGCAAGTTGTAGGCAACGTTTTCTTTAAGAAATCCTTCTTCAAGAACTCGCGACTGAAAATTTGCACGGTATAGTACAGCAATGTTTTGAGGGTTCTCCCCTCCCTCAATTAGTTCTTTACATTTTCTAGCAACTTGTTCAGCTTCTGACCCCTCGTCCCAACATGGTTGCACCTCTATTTTTTCGCCACTACCTTGTGAAGTAAAAAGATTCTTTTCAGTACGAACAGTATTTTTCTTAATTGCAGTGTTTGCAAGCAAGAGAATGTTTCCTGTTGAGCGATAGTTTTCTTCAAGAAGTACAGTGTGAGCACCAGCAAAATCCTTTTCGAAGTTAAGAATATTTCTTATGTTTGCACCACGCCAACTATAGATGTTTTGGTCCGTATCACCAACAACACAAATATTATTATTTTCTGAGTTAACAAGAAGCTTGATGAAAGCATACTGGGCACCGTTAGTATCTTGGTACTCATCAATGTGAATATATTTGAAACGATTCTGGTAATACTCTCTGATGTCTACGTGGTCTTCAAGCATGTAGACTGCACGAACGATTAGGTCATCAAAATCAACCGCCTTTTGACGCTTCAACTCTTCTTCATAGATTCTCCATACGGTTGCAACGATATCCATTTGGGCAGTTGCTACTTTTGCTTGGTATTCTTTTTGATTAATAAAGTCACCTTTTTCACGACTTATGATTGAGCGAATTTTTGAAGGGTCGTTAATCTTCGGATCAAGGCCTAATTGCTCTACTGCACGTTTGATAATTGACAGTGAATCAGAAGAGTCTAAAATAGTTGGGTGGCGAAGAAGATTGAGTCTGTCTGCTTGCTCAGAAAGCATCATAAGACCAAGTGAGTGAAATGTTTTGACAACAGGAGTATGGTGGTATGGATTTTCTTTCTCAATAATATGCTCCTCTTCGAGACGAGAAACTATTCTTTCACGCATCTCCTTTGCAGCCTTATTGGTAAATGTTACTGCTAAGATGTTACGAGGGTCTGTGCCTTTTTTAATAATAGTAACAATACGCTCAGTAAGTGTCTTGGTTTTTCCGGCCCCCGCCCCCGCAACAATCAAGAGAGGTCCTTCTGTACGAATAGATGCTTCATACTGTGCTGGGTTGAGTTCGATTCTGTGAGAGGAAGCCGTCATAGGTCTCTAGTGTAACAGAAGACAGGGTAAAGAAAATAGTGATCTAAAATACCGATACTAGTACTGGTACTAAGATACTTAATTTTTGTTTTTAAAAAAATGAATAATAGGCTCTATATTAATGATAAAAGGGTTATTGGTTTTTGAAAAATGAGCAACACCAAAGCCCTCCCCTTCATATTTTTTTAGGACATGTGTACTAAAAAGCTTATCCCAAAATGAGAATAAAAAACCATAATTCTTGTTACCGTATTTTTCTGTATGATGTAACGCATGAAGGTTAGGTGTGATAAAGATATACGAAAATATGTGAGGGATGCTGTTACGAAATAAAAAAGAATGAGTAATAATCTGGTGAAAGAAAATTGTTTGAGCAATTGGAGATAGTAACTGAGGGTTAGCTCCTAGAAAGCTAAAAAAAGCAAAAGAAGTTATCGTAAAAAATGCAGAAACAACAGGAACACGTATTGTTGTGGAGGCATCAAGATTATTGTCAGAGTGGTGTACTGAATGGAACATCCAAAAGAAACGAGACGTGTGATAAAGCACATGAGTTGCGTAGCTTATACCGTCAAATATGATGAGCCATAAGAAAAAGTATATCCACGAAACAGGTGTGTAGATAAGCGAGTAGTGAGATACAAAAGCAAGCACAGAGTCTCGCGTAAGCACATAGTGACTAAAAAAAGAGAAGAGAACAAGACCAATAAACAAAACTCCAAAATTAGCGAGTGTATGTGAAAATGAGAAATTTTTTTTATTAAATTTCAAAAAAATATATTCACAAAAAATAACTAAAAAGAGAAATAGATAAGGTGCTGGCCCTTGTACAAAGTGTATATATTCTTCAATACTCATTGCTACTATTGTACTACAAGCGGTATACGAGTCAGATCTACACAGATGGTTCTTTGTTGAATGACAGAACCACCTTTTTTCGTGCTTCTTGGAAGAGTTCTTCGTAGTTAGGAACAAGATGTTTCAGTGTTGTCGCATAAAATTCTTCCCCCATGTTTGCAGATGCTTGTAATGCATCAAATTGCTTAGCTCCAATAGCATCATACACATCAAGAAGAAATTGTTTCTGAATTGTTTTTGAAATTTCAAAAAGCATCTCCTCTTTGTCTTCTTCTGGAAGATCTTTGAGATTAAAATCTGAAATGAGTTGATTATATAGTTCTTGGAAGTTCATGGATAATGATTATTTATTAAGCATTCTTTGCTTGAGTGGCGACTTTTAGTGCTCTATCAAATAACTGACTGAGAGTCTCCTCTTTGTTGTTAACAGAAGTATCTTTTTGTTCTGATTCAACAATAAGTTTCAAGATCTGAATAATACTGCAAAGATCCCTTCTTTCTTCGTTCGTAATACCATATACACCATCTGATGAATTAAGTAAATCATATACACGCATTGAAGATGTTTTTGTTAATGTTGCTGCGTTCCCTTTTTCAAGTGTTGTATATGGTGAATACTTTTTTATAAATGTATAGAAGTCATACTGTTTTGTATTGAGAAGATCATCAACAAAAGATTCTATAGTAAAATCTTTGTTTTTTTCAAAATCATTTTTTTTAAGTGTAATCTGGTTGTACCGATACTTGAGATCATCTGTCCAAGAAACCGCCTCCCCAAGAGTAGCTGCTCTTCTTGGTGTGCCAAGAGCGGATTCTTCTTCTTTTTTAAGCAATAACCCAACCCCCGCTCCGGATGCCATTACTGCTGCGGTAGCAATGGCAAAAGCAAACCGTTGCCAAGGTTTTAGATTTTTAAGATCTGTGTTTTTAAAACGAGTTGAACGAGTTGCAAGAAGAGTATCAACAGCTTTTTGCTTGAGAAGCCTTTCATTATTTGATTCAGGTAGAATAGCAGCTTGCTCTGGAATAGGAATCTCTTCTTCTACAGGGGTTGCACCAGACATAACAAATTCTGCGTGTTTGATCCCTTCTTGATGTATGTCATCTCTCGTAACTGAACGCACCATGCCTTCATGATGGTTAGGAACAACTTTTTGAGTAAGTAGAGATGATTCTGATCGTTTAGCAGTAAGTTCGTCATCAGTCATATTTTTTTCATCCGGCATTTTTCTACTTCTTTGTGCAAGATCATAATCTATCTTAGCAGATAGATTAAACAAACCAGTCGGACGATCTTTTCCAACTGCATCCATAGAGGGGTCATGTGCTGGGCTGTAGGTTTGTCTATATTTTCTATCTATTACACCTGGAGCATAATCTTTCAGAGGGATGCTCCTCTCTTTGAATTCCCTTCTTTGAGAGAATTCAAAATGTTCGTCTTCCAATTTTGTTATAAGATTTCTCGCTTCTTCTAGATCTGTTGTTAGTTTCAGTACTTTAGTTACATCTTTGCCTCCCTCCTCTTCAAGTTCTTTTTCCTTATCCCGTATACCGGCCTTTATGGAGTCCATCTCTCTTTGTAAATTTTCTAAGTACTCAGCAAAGACAGCCTCAATAGCATCTTTGTTGGGATCATCTCGTCCCCATGTTTTGTTAAGATACAGTTCTTTGTATTTATCCTTATATTTTTTAAAATTTTCTCTGTGAATATTGATTAGTTCTGCTTGAGCTTGAACCTTCTTGGTGTCTCCTATTTCTTTTATATAAACACCTTTACCTGCTTGTTCTCTCCTCCATTCTCCTGCTGTGGTTCTTCTTCCTCCGGCACGGAGTACTATTGCGGTGTCGGGTGCCCTCTTCACCACCCCTCCTTGGGTTATCTTGAGATGATTTTCAGCTCCTTTAAGTACGTCACGAAAAGCCTTAACCATATTTTTATATTCCGCAGCAAGCACCCCTACTGTTTCATTGAGGGTCATTTGTTGTACAATTTGATCCTGTAAAGCACTTAATTTTATTTCTAGGTTTTGAAGAAAGTTTCTCTCTGTTTCGTTTTCAATTCCATCAAACAATGAATTTTTAAGAGCAATACCTTCCATGTGATCTTTCTGGCTTTCCTTAAAAGATACCTCAAGTGCTTTTTTCGCCTCTTCTTGTACCCGAAGTTCTTCTTGCCTTTTTACCTCTGCTGCTGTGAACTCTTTCCAAGACTCTTCTGCCTCAACTATTCTATTTCGAAATACCTCAAGGAGAACAAAAACACCCTCTGTGTTTTTTTCAGATAACGCACGTAGAATTTCATTTTTTGCTTCGATAAGTTCTCCATATTTTGCTATTTTCTGTAGACTCTCTCTGGAAGTTTTGCCTTTAAAAAATGTAAGATATACAGCCATTTCCTGATCAAAATTTGTTTTTATTCTTGCCCAAGCATCACCATCATCAAGCTTCTCTCCACCAAAAAACCAAACACCATTTTTGGCTGTAGTGATTGTTTTAGGCCAACCGCTCCAAATATCAAGACTAATACTTGGGTTCTTTGGTTGTTTGACAGGAGCGATTTCTACTGGTTCAGGTTGTTTAGGTTTTGGCGCATCTTCTAAAAATGTTTTTGCTTTTTCTTGTGCTCCACTGATTTGACGTTCGAGAGTTCTAAGACCTGCTTCAAAAGCTCCAAAAGCATAAGGAGAAGGGTCTTTTTGTAAGTCGTTACGTAGACGAGTAACGTCCTCTATTTGTTTTTCGATAAAGTCTGTATGAAATATAGGTAGATTAAAATCATCCCCTAGAGTTTTTTTGAGAGAATCAGCTTCATCAAGTAAGGCAGTATATTGTTCAGAAAGAAGTTTTATTTTTTCTGCAGTACTTACTAGTGATTCCTCTCCTTGTGCTTTTTCTCCATCTTTAATAAGCGTTTCAAACTGATCGAGTAATTCTTCAAGAGCATCAAGCGCAAGAGGTGTTTTTTCGGTGTCGATGTCTATTTCTGGAGATTTTTCTAACCACTCTAGACTTTCAAATGCAGTATTAATAGCATTAAAAATAACAGTCTTTTTGTCTTGGTCTGTTATGATACTCATTTTTGGTTGCAGTAATTCAAAACGCTGTTCTAGTTTCCCAAAATGACGAGCGAACATAGTGCGCTCTTGAAGTTTTTTAGCGTCTACTATTTTCTCATTTTCTGGCTCCTCATCATCAACCTCTTGAACAAGTTTTAGAGGATTACCTTCAGCGTCTCTTTCAATAACAATACCGGCATCCCTTGCCAGTCTTCCAAGCTCGAGAAGTTCCTCCTCTTCCTTTCCTCTTTTTTTAGGGCCAAGCTCCATCCCGACATTTTTGCTGTAAGGTGTTTTTAGAATCTTTGCGGTTGTTTCTTGTGGAAAAGCCTTCTCTTTTTTGGTATATATTGTAAATGTACCTGCTTTCTGTGGTGAAAAACGATTAAACGGGCCAGCTGTTCCAGATTGCCTCAAGACTCCCCCATTATTAGGAAGTGTCATAGAACTCTCTCCGTAAGACTCTAGGCCTTTGGAAAAGTCATCACTAGAAGCAGGAAGTTTATCGTCCATAGATAGCCCCAGTATACTTTAATTTACAAGTCTTTTAGACCACTTCTCCACATCTATAGGGGTACAATTCTATTGTACTTACCAAGTACAATTTGGTATACTAGGGGCACACTCCTTACAGGGGGAAATTCTTGACAAAAATTTCTTATGTATTATTACAAAGAAATTTTTTGTCTTCATCAAAAAGAATTATAGTTTCTATAATTTTACCAAACTTATTGTAGTAGATACTCAAAAACGCTTCCATAGAGCGTCATATACCGCCCCCTTTTTGGCAATTTTGGTTGCTTTTACTCCCGTCTCCCCTGCATCTGCAGGAGTAATTAGTAATTTTACTGATAAAGTAAAGGCTATTTTTGTCGAAACACCTCTTCCTGAAGAAGAAGTGTCTCTTGCTACCACACAAACAATGGCACTATTCAAGCCAACTATTATTGATGGAACAACAACTGATGGCGCTGAAGAAGCTATGAATCTTGAGCAAGATTCTCTTCAAGCAGTTTCAGGACCACTTCGAGTTTCAACAGAAGATGTTGATTTTCCAACAACTGATATAATTAGTGTGTATGAGGTTAAAAAAGGAGACACACTCCAGACAGTTGCAAAACTTTTTAATGTTTCAGTGAACACAATTATGTGGGCGAACAATCTCACCTCTAAAACAATTTCAAAAGGAGATACTCTTGTTATTTTGCCTGTTACAGGAATCAAGCATCTAGTTAAAAAAGGAGACACTATCGCATCTGTTGCAAAGAAGTACAAAGCTGACGAACAGGATATCGCAAGTTATAACGGTTTAGCTGTGGATGCAGAACTTGCAGTGAGCGATACAGTTATTGTTCCTGATGGTGAAATTGAAATTATTCAAGCTGCCCCAAAAACATCAAAGTCAAAGTCAAAGCCGCGAGTTCTCAACAGTTACACATATTCAGCCCCTTCTGGTTTTCTTGTTAGGCCTGTGGTTGGAGGGCGTAAGTCTCAAGGGATTCATGGGCATAACGGTGTAGATATAGCTGCAAGTATTGGGACTCCTGTTCTTGCGTCAGCATCTGGTCGTGTGATTATCGCTAGACTTGGTGGATACAACGGAGGATATGGAAATATGATTATTATTTCTCATGATAAAGGGGTTCAGACGGTATATGGTCACCTTAATGCTATTAATGTGACACAAGGTCAGACGGTTACACAAGGTCAACAGATTGGAGAAGTTGGTAATACAGGAAGATCAACAGGTTCCCATCTTCACTTTGAAGTTCGTGGTGCAAAAAATCCATTTTAGTTAAATAATATATGAAACCCCTTAAACTCACTATTAAAAAATTTTCATATAGGTATGCTCAAATTTTTTCAAAATTACGAAGAGATATAGATAACGAATCAGAGTATGTGCTTGGGAATAAGGGAGAAAGAAAAGAAAATGCTCTACATGTTATTGTTAGACTTTTGATTAGTCAAAGAAGAATGGTTACTTTTTTAGCATTTGATGATGATTTTGTGATCGGGTATGTAAGTCTTGTTTTCCCAAGATTTTCAAAAATGAAAGGAAACACATATCTCACTATTTCTGTGCGCGAAGCATACAGAGGTAAAGGTGTAGGAAGTGCTCTTATGGAAACTGCCGAGAAGTACGCACAAGCACAAGGAATGAGAAGAATAGAGCTTGAAGTTTTTGGAAAAAATAAAAACGCGATTGCGCTCTATGCAAAGAGAGGGTATGTTGTTGAAGGAACTAAGAAGGATGCTGTGTATAATTTGGGTGCATTTGACGACATCATCATTATGACCAAAAGAATAGGCGCTTAATGTGCTCGATGAAGTACCCTATGATAGGGTTTGAGGAATAAAAGATTAAGAAAGGGCGACACCGAAGGTGTCGCCCTTTTTTAATAGTCTTACAAACAAAGTGTTCTTTTTTATCTTCTTCCTATAATCTGTCCTGATACAATTTTGGTCTGTATTGAAATGCCTCAAGAATATCAGCTTCTGCAATGGTTGCTGATCCTCTGTAGTCTGCAATGGTTCTTGCAAGACGAAGCACGCGGTGATATGCACGTGGAGAAAGTGTATATGTGGTTGCTAGTTTTTTCATGAGCTGTAAACAGGTTTCATCAAGCATGATATATTTTGCGATATCCTTTGCCCCCATGTCTTTATTTTTTGAGATACGAGTACTTCCAGATGTATGAAAACGGTTTCGAGCGAAATCTCGTGCATTCTTAACACGCACCCGCACGGTGTCACTCCCTTCAACTTCTTGTGTATGGGCAAGCGTATCATAATCTATATGCTGCACAGGTACCCACATATCGATACGGTCCATGATTGGGCCTGAGAGTTTGCGAGCGTATCTATCTATGTCTGATGGTTTACAGATACATTTCTTCTGCTTACTTCCCATATATCCACACGGACATGGATTCATTGATGCGATAAGTGTGCATGATGCAGGAAATGTAAAAGATCCTTTTGCTCGCGAAACAGTGATATGTCCCTCCTCTAACGGTTCCCTGAGTGATTCGATAACTCGTTTATCGAACTCAGGAAATTCATCCAAGAAAAGTACACCAAGATGAGACAAGGTTACTTCTCCTGGACGAGGATTAGTCCCTCCTCCAACAAGAGAGACATGCGAAGATGTATGGTGAGGACTGCGAAGCGGTGGATGAGTGATGAGTGTTGTATCTTTGCCGACAAGTGAATGAATACGAGTGACAACAAGCGCTTCTTCTTCTGTGAGTGGTGGAAGAATTCCTGTGAAAGCTCGAGCAAGCATAGTCTTTCCAGTTCCTGGTGGTCCGTAGAGTGCAATGTTATGTCCACCAGCTGCCGCTATCTCAAGTGCACGTTTTGCAGATTCTTGACCTTTGATATCTTTGAAATCTAAAAAAGAATTTGGTCTCTGGTATGTCAGTGTAGTCTTTTTTTCTGGGGTGAGTTCCGCAATTGTTTGGTTATTTTCTAAAGTTCCTCCTACATGAAGAATAATATCAGTAAGTGTTTTACATCCATACACAGTAAGTCCCTCAATAAGTGCAGCCTCTTCTCTGTTAGTGTAGGGCACATACAGTGCACGAGCCCCATGCTTTTTTGCGTACGCTGCAATAACAAGAATTCCTTTCATGGGAAGAATTTCTCCAGTAAGTGAAAGTTCTCCTACGAACCATCCGACACCAGAAGCAATTTTGAGCTGTTTTGAGGCAGCAAGATATGCGAGAGCAATTGGTACATCAAAATGTGACCCTTCTTTTTTAACATTTGCAGGACTGAGTGACACAATTACTTTTTGATTTTCTGTTTTTGGATTTCGGGCGCCTATATTTTTAAGTGCGGCGATGATTCTATCTTTACTCTCATCAATTGCTTTATCGGGAAGTCCTACAATAGAAAAAGAGTAGAGTCCTGAAGAGACATCAACTTCAACAGTTACTTTCTCGGCTTCTAACCCAACGATGTGAGCACAGGATATTGTGGCAACACTCATTAGTGAAGTATAGCACTCTTGAGTGCAAGAATACCTTCTTTACTATTTGAAATGAGAAGTGTATTGCTTCCTACGAAAGCATAGACAACTGCCTTGCCATCTTTTGACCATACACGCATATTTTGGTTAGAAATAGTTATATCATAAAAAGCAGAGGTTACAGGTGGAGGTGTCGGCACTTCAACAGGTGTTGATGTTGCTTTAGTTGTTGTTGCTGTTTTTTGTGTTGAAGTGGCGGTAGTAGTTGCTGCCGTTGTTGTGGCGGGGGATTGTGTCGGTGTTGTGGTTGCAATAACAGGAGAAACTATACCAAAAAGTAAAGCAAGTTCATCTATGTACGAGGTTTCATTTCTCGTCATGTATGCAAACACAGCTGAGTAATCGCTAATAGTTACTATGTATCCTTGGTCCTTCTTTTCAACTTTAGTAATAAAACGCCCTATTTGACCTGAAAGTGTCGGAGAGATAGTTTGCATATCAGAAATTACTTTTGGAATCGTAGGGAGAGGCGTCTCCTGCGTAACTGGAGCAGCTGTATCTTCTTTAAAATAAAAATAACCAAGAACTCCGAACCCAAGGAGGCAAAGTATAAAAAATGCAACAAGTGCTATTAAAAAAACAGGCTGCTTTGTAGGAGAATCTGCGGTGGGAATATTACCAACATCGTTTGATGCAGCAGAAATCCCTGTAAGCGAAGCCTCCTTCCTTTTTATTTCTGTAGCAATATCTTGTTCAAAGGTGTCGACTTTAGGCATCATATGTTTAGTAGTGTATCAGAAAATACACCCACATTTTTATTGTGAGTGTATTTCATGTGAATAGATGGAAACCGGTTCTTTTATAGTGTTACGTTAGATGATGGAGGAGTATCCCCGCTAAATATTCCAAGGTCTTCATCTGAAAATTCTTTTCGAACAACTTTTTTACCATGCGGTTTTGTTTTCTTTGCTGCAGACGGAGCACGACGGACACGGTACCCCATAAGATATTTTTCTGGATGGTCACACATATCTATAAAATCTTCGCATGCTTCACGGAGTTTTGTAGAAGATGATCTACCAAAAGAAATAACCTCAACTTGGACACCGAAGTGCTCTTTTAAGAAGTTAACAAGCGGAACGAAGTCCCCATCCCCTGTTGCAAGCACGATAGTGTCTACTTTTGGAGCAAGACGAATTGCGTCAACGGCAAGACCAACATCCCAGTCTGCTTTCTTTGCCCCTCCATAAAATATCTGAAGGTCTTTTGTTTTTGTTTCGATGCCGAGCTTGGTCAGAGCTTCAAAGAATTGAGTCTCGTCCCCCGCTTCGGTGGTGATAACATAGGCAATTGCACGGATAAGCTTACGCTTACCGAGTGCGTTTTCCATAATTGCTCCGAAGTTTACTTTGGTATTATAGAGATTTTTTGCGCTGTGGTATAAATTTTGTGTATCAATAAAAATTGCGACACGCTGGTCGCTGTGTTTAATAACTGACATATATGGTGCTAAGGTGTAGCGTATAGTGCGTAGCGTATAAAAAAGTACAGCACATAAAAAGCTACACAGGTATAAAAATTATTTAAAAAATAGAAACTATAGTTAGTATACACCTACAAAGAATGTTCTTCCTGTGTAAATGAAGAAATGACGCGTACAGCGTCATTTCTTCTGGTTAACAGCTGGTGACTGTTGTGTTTACTTAAGTCCGAGTTTTGTAACGAGGGCGGTGTAACGCTTCTTGTTACTGGTCTCAAGATACTTAAGGTGTGAACGACGATCAGCAACCATCTGAATAAGTCCACGACGTGAGTGATTATCCTTTGCGTGTGTCTTAAGATGATTAGTGAGTTCAGTGATTTTTTTACTCAAAATAGATACCTGAACCTCTGGAGATCCTGTATCTTTTGCGTGAATTTGAACGTTTTTGATGGCAGTAGCCTTTTTCTTAGATGTAAGCATAATATATAACTATTGCCACATCATATCATATATTGTATAAAAAAGCAACCCCCAGCGGGCAGGGTTTAGGAGTTGGGGTTTAGGAGCTAGAAAACTATTAAATATAAGAGTTTTTACAAAATAGAAGAAATTTTAGCTTGGCTAACCCTTTAACCCATTTTTTCCATACTATTATTTTCCGACATTGGGATATACTTAAGAGAATATAGAAGACAGAGTATAGAATTTAGTATTTTCTATCTTCTAAAATCTATCCTCTAATTTCTATCCTCTGCCACATGTCTTCCCTCTTTTCCCTCAAACAAGATTTTCTTCAGTACGTAGAAATTGAAAAAGGTCGCAGTGCTCTTACTGTGCGTAACTACGACCATTATCTGACTCGATTTTTGGATTTTGCAAAAGTAGATTCCCCTTCAGATATTACTGAAAGCATGATGCGAGAATACCGCGTGTATCTTAATCGTCATCCAGCACGGGAAGCAAAAAAAGGACAAGCCCAAGATACTCTTGATAAAAAGACTCAGAACTACCATCTCATAGCACTTCGGGCATTCTTTAAATATATTAGAAAACGTGGTGTACAAGGGTATGACCCAGAACGTATTGAGTTAGCTAAGACATCACAGCGTGAGCTTGACCTTATCTCTGAAAAAGAATTAAACGAACTTCTCTCTGCTCCTGATACAGGAACAATCGCAGGGCTTCGTGATAAAGCTATCTTGGAACTTTTTTTCTCAACAGGGCTTCGTGTGTCTGAGCTATGCTCACTCGATAGAGATATAGATCTTGGTAATGGTGAGATATCTGTTCGAGGAAAAGGTGGAAAAATTCGCGTGGTATTTATTTCTGGCTCTGCTCATGCAGCAGTAAAAGCATATATTAAGAACCGCGTTGATATTGATGAAGCGATGTTCATCGACCACTCCCCTCGTGCACATTCTCGTATGGTGCAAGAAGAGTCAGTCAGACTTACCCCTAGGAGTGTCGAACGAACTGTGCAGAAATATGCAGAGCGTGTCGGTATCGCCAAGAAGTGTACCCCTCACGTACTACGTCACTCGTTCGCAACTGATCTTCTTTATAACGGTGCTGACCTTCGTACTGTACAGATGATGCTTGGGCATGCATCAATCGCAACAACGCAGATTTATACAAATGTCACTAACAAGTTCCTCAGAGATCAGTATGAAAAGTTTCACGGGAAGAAAAAGAAAGAAGAGTAGCTAGAAACATTTTTTTGACAGGTGCATATTTTTGTAGTATTATAAAGTCCGTTCTGATCTTTGAAGAAAGGTTCTCATCATGAGTTCACCACAAGGTACTCAAGAGGTAAGTCATCTGTTTCTTGATATCAGTGGACCCCCATTGTCGCCCGAAGGTTCTTCTCGCAATGTTGGAAGACTGCTTCGAAACTCTCGTTTAACGATTGTCAAAATTCCAAAAGAAATTTTCTCCCCTATCCCTTTTGAAGTGACGACGAGCGAATCTACAACCTTGTTAGCTGAGAAGAATAAAGGAATCGCTGTTGGAGATATTGTTCCAAGAACAAATTCTACATTCATTAAGGATTTGTTTGTCATTGATGATGTCACTTTGATTGCTGTTACTCAGTCAGGAACAGTATTTTTGATGAGAGTGTATGGTGTGCCATACAAAAAATATACCGCAGACGCTACGACTGTCATCGAAACACCTGCTCTCTTGGATCATTCAGGTGAAGTAGATGTTTTGTTGCCCCTTGAAGATGTTTATCTGAAAGGTAAGGATATCAGCGTGGTTCGTTTCGAACCCAAGATTTTTGAAGGAGATGCAATTAAGACATCACAGTCTGCGACAATTGTTCCCCGCACCTTGAATACAGGTGTATCAGTTGGGTTTCCTGTTCCAAAATCAGGGTCCAATACTGTTATTCAAGTCTTCCCTGTTTCTAGCGATAAGGTTATTGCGATCACTGAATCTGGAGCAATGTACTTCATCGCAAATCGAGAAAAAATTAAAAAAACATGAAAAGAAGTATCCATGTCTTGTGGAAGTCCGTCGCTTGCGACGGGCTTTTTATATGTCTGTTTATGAAATTTGGTATACTTCTATACTATGAAGATACTCTCATATAATGTAAATGGTATTCGCGCATCCTATAAAAAAGGTGCATTACAAAATCTTTTTAAACTAGATGCAGATATTATTGGTATTCAAGAGACAAAATCTACTCCAGATCAGTTAGATGAAGCTATTCGTGTACCACTTGGATACTTTTCATATTTTGATAGCGCAAAAGAACGCAAAGGGTACTCAGGAGTTGCTGTGTATACAAAGATGCAACCTACAAAAGTCGAATATGGTTTAGGAGATGAACTCTACGACACAGAAGGAAGATGTCTTACGCTTCATTTTGATACATTTGCATTCGTCACTGCATATTTTCCAAATGGTGGACGAGATGAAGAACATTTTCAATTCAAACTCAAATACTATGATAAGTTTTTGGCACATGTCAAAAAATTAGAGAAAAAATATACCCATGTTATTTTTTGTGGAGACTTAAATGTTGCCCATAATGAAATAGACCTTGCGCGCCCAAAAGAAAATAGTAAGCAAATAGGATTCTTACCTATTGAACGTGCATGGGTAGACAGAGTAATTGAATCTGGATTCATTGATACATTTCGAAGTAAGCATGAGAGTGAAGTGAGATACAGTTGGTGGGACCAGAAGACACGATCACGTGAGCGAAATGTTGGTTGGAGAATTGATTATTTTTTTGTGAGCAAGGCATGTGCGAAGCTTCTTATGTCATCAAAAACAATCGCTACAATTCTAGATGATTTTATGGGTAGTGACCATGCACCTGTACTTCTTTCTTTTGATGATGTTGAATTTAAAAAGGAAACAGGAAAGTAAATGAAAAGAAATCCGCAGACGAAGTCTGCGGATTTCATTTTTCATTCTATCTTCAACTATTTATCAAACAATGATTTGATTACATTGATTACATTTTGAATGCTCCCTACTCCAGAGTCCTCTACAGTTGCTTCTGTTGAAGTTGCTTCAGCATTCTCTAGTGCGTCGTTTTGAGTCTCGCGACATGCTTGTATAGTGTCTTCAAATGTTTCCCAAGCATCTTTTCGTGCCTCTGTTAAATCATTTTGAGCTTTTTTTACGAGATTTTTATATGTGTCTACTGAGTTCTTGATTGCAACTTTTTTTGCATCTTTATCTATAATTGCGATTGCTAGCTTCTCTTTATTTTTTCTATCAGTGAGCGCATTTGCCATAGCAGTGTTGTACAGTGTTCGTGAAGAAGCAATCTGAGTGTCTCGATCCTCGATTGCTTGTTGTTGGCATTGTGTAAACAACTGTTCAGGTGTTGATGTCGCGGTCGATGTTGCAACTGTAGTTGTTGCAGTGATTTCCTGTATTGCAGGAGACGAAGAAGCTACCTCTGCGTGTGCGGCAAGAGGAAGAGCAAAAAGAAGTGCTAGTTGTATATGGAGTAAATGGTTCTTCATGGTATAAGGGTTATTCATAAAAAGTATACCGTACAACAAAAATGATTACTATAAAGAGTAGTCACGAATATTGTTTCGATAGTCTTCGTCGTTAATTTGCTGCTCAAAATCCTCTACTTGTTTATCGGTCTCGTAGTATGGATTTTTATGTATGTCATTTGTGTGGACAATATATGCAGGAAGCACTGCAAAAATAATTGCAGAAAGAGTTACAACTTGAGTGATAGCCAGCCATCTATACGGGGAACGTATCGCACGTCCCTCTTTAAGTTTTTGTTGCTCTGGTATTTGAGAAAGTATTGCTTGAAAATAGGTTTCTGACGGCGATACGTTCTCCTTATACATAGCTAAGGCATCCTCGATATGTGATTGTTGTGTTATTTTAGTTGGGTTCATGGAGATGAGACACGAGAATGCGGAGTTTTTTGAGGGCTCGCTCCTTAATCTTACGAATATATGCTTCTTCTTTTTCAATGACATCACTTATTTCTTTGTAGTTGAGTTCTGCAAAAAAATGAAGACGAATTACTTCTTGTTCATCGTCGGTGAGCGAAGGAAGAAAGGTTGTGATATGTTCAGCTAGGTGTTTGATGTGTACCTCTTCGATAATAGTTACAGTATCATCACTGTAGATTTCAAAGAGTGTTTCATCAAAAGACTCAAAGGTCTTCTTTTCTTTATGGTTAATGAGTAACCGTTTTGCTATCGTAAAGAGATATGCAAGCGGAGATTTCTCTGGTTCATAAGAACCAAGAGCTTCATAAAACTTCAGAAACGTTTGTTGACAAATATCATTCGCAAGCTCAACGTCATGACTTTTGGAAATGACGTACCTATACAGAGGAACATAGAGTGTGCTATACAAAGCCCCAAAGGCTTCTGTATCCCCTTTCTTTGCTTGTAGAATAAGCTTCTTGAGAGCACTATGATCCCCTGCATCTACTATAACAGGTGAGGAGTTATTTTGTGACAGCATCGATGCCTGGTAGTGTACCAGATACCAAGAAATCAAGCATCGCACCTCCACCTAATGAAACAAAAGTAAATTTATCAAGGAGATGTAGTGTATTTGCAACAGACACAGTATCTCCTCCGCCAATATATGAAGTTACTGAAGAGTTTGCGAGATTAACAAGAATCCTTTCACTTCCATGAAGCCACCCTTTTTCGTAGAGTCCAAGAGGACCGTTTGCAATCACTGTATTTGAAAGTCCTACCAGATTATTAACCATATCAGTTGTCTTTGTTCCACAGTCAACTACTACACCATCTTTTGGAATATGTTCTACATCAACAGTTTCACCGTTTGCAAGAACAACATCGGTTGGAGTGATGAGAAGCGGATGATTCACAAAACTTTCAGGAAGATGATATTCAGGATCATAGAGACTTTCCCCAATTTCAATACCGCGTTCTTTCCAGATATTATGCACCATAGCACCGCCGACAAATACTTGAACACCTTGATTTAAGTATTGCTTAATAAGATCAAGTTTTGTTGAAATCTTAGCACCTCCAATAATCATGAGTGCTGGTTGCACAGGAGTGAGAGCCTTTGTGAGATTTTCGAGCTCATGTTCAAATGTCGGACCAAAATATGAGAGTCTATGTTCTGGGATCCCCACGACACTTGCATGCTTGCGATGAGCAACCGAAAAGGCATTGTTGATAAACACATCTCCTAGTTCTGCAAATGATTGTGCAAGTGTCGGACTATTATCTGTTTCACCTTCAAAAAGTCGAACGTTTTCAAGAAGTATTGCATCTCCTAGTGCAAGCGAAGACACTGAAGCTTGAATGGCTGCAAAATCAAATGTTGGTGTAAAGGTGATAAAAGGAAGTTTTTTTGTTGCATGATTAGCAATCGGAGTTAAGCTCTCCCCTTTTTCTCCATAATGTGTGAGGAGAATTATTTTTGCTCCAGCGTGTGAAAGATTATTAAGAAATTCTACAGTCACATCAAATCTACTCGTGTCAGTAACAACACCATCAGTAACCGGCATGTTCCAATCAAGACGCACAATAACTCGCTTATCTCTAAGTGTTCGTAAATCAGGAGCACAGTGTTGTTGCCAGTTTGTATTCATATGAAGTAGCTTATGTTATTTTTGTGTATACACTGCATTGAGTATATCAACAAACGTAGAGACTTCTTGTGAACTTCTTCCAATCAAGAGTCCATCTACTCCCCCTTCCTCCAAAAATGCTTTTGCATTATCTTTAGAAACTGTACCACCGTAAAGAATCTGCACTTTTTTTGCGTAATCAATTCCGCCAAGTGATGCAAGTGCACGTCTAATTGCAATCACTGCTTCGAAGCATTCACTTGCAGTTGCGGGCACTGCTCCTCCAATTGCCCACACTGGTTCGTATGCAACAATAAGATTCGAGAAAAGTTCTCGTTTTACTAAAGAGAGAGTATTTTTTACATCGTTTTCAAGCTCTTCGAGGTATTTACCTTCTTTGTCACGCTTGTGCTCGCCAAAACAAAGTATTGTAGTAAGTTTTATGTGGAGTGCGTTTGCTACTTTTTGAGCACGAGCTTCCACAGTTTCACCAAGTTTTCTTACTTCGCTATGACCAATAATAGTAAAGTCTGCCCCTCCTGATTGCAATTGTGAAGGGATTTCCATTCCTGTGTGCTGGCCAAGTTCAAGTCCAGATACGTTTTCTGCCCCGATATACCCTCTCTTTGCATGAGGAATTAAGTGAGGGATAAAAATATCAGGTGCTGCGATGAAGTATGCTTTTTTAGGAATTTTATTTTTTGAAGTAGCAATTTTTTTTTCGAGTTGCTTAATAAATTTGATCCCTTCTTCTTTTGTTCTTGGTGTTGATTTCCAGTTACCAACAATAATTGGTGAGGTGCGTTTTATCATAAAAAAGAGTATAGCATGTTCATTTTTTCTTTCCCTGTTTTCCGCGTATAGTTAGAGACATCAATGATATACTTGAGATTAATATGTCAGAAACAATTTTGAAAACTCCTCAATCTTTTTATAAATCAATTATTCATTTTTTTGCACGTCATAAAACATACACAGCTATCCTTTTTGTGGTAGCGGTCGTCATTATTTTCTTTGCACTTTTTTCTACACCAAAATCACAAAAAGAAAGTTATACAGTGGCTTTTGGTCCGCTTAAACAGTACGTGAAGATTTCTGGTCAAGTAGAATCATCAAAAGATGCAAACCTCTCTTTTCAAACCGTTGGAGCAGTTGCTTTTGTTGGTGTAAAAACAGGTGATACAGTCGAGCAAGGGAAAGTTCTCGCCACCCTATCGGCAGGAGATGCACAAGCTACATTGCTACAAGCACAAGCAAATCTTTCTAATGCACAAGCTGTTCTTGCACAATTACAGCAAGGTGCTCGCCCCGAAGAAATAGCAATTAAACAGCAAGCAGTAGATAACGCAAAAAGTTCCCTCGATCAAGCATATAACACACTTCCTGATGCGATTCAAAATGTTGACGCTACAACAGCAGATATTGTTAAAAATAAGTTCTCATCACTTTTTTTCTTAAGTAATGGAGCGTATCATCTTTCGTTTAGTTCATGTGATCAGCGTCTTCAGGGAGAAATAGAAATTAAGCGTACGAATCTCGAAAGCACGCTTGCTGATTTTCAAACTAAAAGTTCTGTCATTACTTCTCTTTCTTCAACACAAGCAATAGATGTTGCTTTTGACGAAGCGTACAAGGCAGCAATTGCAACCAACGATCTTGTGAACGCACTCTCCAATCTCCTCCTTGCTCCATGTAGCGCAGGCAATATAAGTCTTGATGGATACAGAGCAACACTCTCTACAGTAAAAGTAAGCATGACAGCACTCTTCTCTGATATTACTGTGAAAAGAAGCGCTCTTATTACCGCAAAGAATACCTTCAATCAAGCTTCTCGTGACCTTGATCTTACACAAGCAGGAACTGATCCGTATAGAGTTAAAGCACAAGCTGCATCAGTTTCTCAAGCAGAAGCGCAAGTTGCTTCTGCTCGCTCCGGACTTTCAAAAACAATTATTACAGCCCCTTTCAAAGGCGTGATCAGTAATATTGATCTCTCACTTGGAGAGACAGTGACACTTGGAAAGACTGTTGTGAGCATGCTTGCAACGGATGGTTTTGAAATTGAAGCAAAAGTTCCAGAAGCTGATATTGTAAAAGTAAAAATTGGAGCAGATGTTGATGTAACGCTCGATGCATACGGCAAGGATAGTATTTTCCCTGCAAAAATTACGCGCATTAATCCGACTGCAACTACAGAAGGAACTGTTCCTGTTTACAAAGTAATTGTTACGTTTCTTGGGAAAGATGAACGTATTAGACAAGGGATGACTGCAAACGTGCAGATTATCACCGAATCAAAATCAAAAGTAATCGCAATCCCTGCTCGCTTTGTAAAAGTAAATACTGTTGATGAAGGAACAGTAACTGTGTTTGCGCAAGGAAAAGAAGAAAACAAATCTGTTCGTTTAGGTATCAGAGGAGTTGATGGATTGATTGAAATTACAAGTGGACTTTTTGAGGGTGATGTAGTTCTCTCACCTTCTACTACAGATCGTCAGGCACAAAAACAAACTAATTAATTTTTATGAAGTCTTTTTTTAACACGATTTCGTTAGGATTCTTTCTCGCGATTCGTCAGGTAACACGGTCAAGTAAGTGGGCAACATCCCTCATCGTGTTTATCATGATGCTTACGTTTCTTAACCTTGTAGCAACGAGTGGTTTTCTTGTGGGTATTGTTGAAGGAGCATCTCGTGCTTTTAAAGAACAATGGACAGGAGATCTCATGATTGTGAATCGCAATGAGAAAACGTATATCGAACATACAAATGATATTGTCGAAGTGCTCTCATCATTTCCGCAGATTGATAGTTATACAACACGTATTGTTGCTGGTGCAAAAGTAGAAGCAAACTGGTGGGAGAAGCGCACAGAAGAAGATGCAAATATTGTATCTAACCAAATTGCTGGAATCGATCCAGCACAAGAAGATAGAACAACACATCTCTCAGAAGCAGTTGTCGAAGGAGAGTGGCTGCAAGAAGGAGATACAAATGGCATCGTTCTGGGGTCTGGATATCTTGATAAGTATTCTCGTGTACGTGACCTAGTATCACTACTACGTGATGTCGAACCTGGAACAACTGTGAGAGTTACTGTTTCTGGCGCTAAAGTAACTGTTAATCCAGGAAATGAAGGTCAGGAACTTGCTAGTACTATTGATCAAAATACTGCCGTCACTAAAGATTTTATTGTACGAGGTATTGTTGATTCAAAAGTAGCGTTTGTTTCTTCTCGAGCATATATTCTCGATAGTGAACTTAAAAAAATGCTTGGCAAAACTGAAGGTGATGTATCAGAGATTGCCATTGTTATGAAGGAAGGCGTCGATCCATATGAAGTCAAAACCCCACTTCTTAATAATGGTTTTGGTGAGTATGCAAAAATCAATACAGCAGAAGAAGGCTCCCCTGACTTTCTTGTAAGCATCAAACTCTTCTTTAATGTGATTGGGACAATTCTTGGTTCTGTTTCTGTGGTTGTAGCACTTATCACTATTTTTATTATCATTTATATCAACGCACTTACTCGTCGCCGACAGATTGGTATCATGAAAGCGGTTGGAGTAACTGAGTTTGCTATTGAATTTAGTTACATCTGCCAGGCGCTTTTCTATGTATTTGTTGGTTCAGGAATTGCACTGGTGATTATTTTTGCATTTCTTAAACCGCTTATTGATACTCATCCGATAGATACACCATTTGCGCTTATTGTACTTGTTGCAGAACCGGCATCTGTTGCGCTTAAATTTTTACTCGTGATGGTTGTGTCAGTATTTGCTGGGTACTTGCCTGCACGATTTATTGTAAGTACAAATACACTCAACGCTATCTTAGGAAGAAATTAATTGTACATCTATGACAACACACACCAAAGAAGCAAAAGAAATGATTATTGATATACGAGATATCACCAAGAGTTTTACCGATGGAGATACAGTGACACAAGTGCTTAAAGGTATTAACCTTACCGTAGAAAAAGGTGAGTTCGTGGCAATCATGGGGCGCTCAGGAGCTGGTAAGTCTACCCTCCTCTATCAGATGTCACTTCTTGATACTCCAACTACTGGTTCTATACGATTAGATGGAAAAGTCGTTGATGATTTTGGAAATGCAGAAAAAACAAAGTTTCGTCTTCGTGAGCTTGGGTATGTTTTTCAGGACTACTCTCTTCTTCCAGAACTTACTGCACTAGAGAACATTATGGTCCCTCTTCTTATGCAAGGTGTTAGTATGAAGGCTGCAAAATCTCGCGCAGAAGAAGCACTGACAAGTGTGAACTTAGCACATCGTAAAGACAACCTCCCGCCAGAATTATCCGGTGGTGAGCAGCAGCGTGTGTCAATTGCGCGCGCTATCACTCATAAGCCAAAGATTGTCTTTGCTGATGAACCAACTGCTAACTTAGATACGTTTTCATCAAAGCTCGTTATGGATATTTTTAGAAAGTTAAATAAAGAAGATGGGCTTACTATTGTGATGGTGACTCATGAAGAAGATTATGGAAAGTTAGCTGATAGAATCATTAGATTGTCGGATGGTGTGGTGGTGAAGTAGTTAAGCCGCGGAAAGTTGCGGAATGAACGCGGACTAATGCGGAAGTGTAAAACGGAAAGATAGGAAGATTTTAAAACAGAAGAGACAGAAGATGAAAGAAAAAAGCGCGGCCTACGGCCGCGCTTTGAACTGTTTAATCACCTCATTTCTCCATGATACATTAATCTTAAAAACAAGATTAATGACAATAACAAGGAAAAGGAGTAGTATGTGTAGCAATATGGAAACTAGCTTATTGCCCGAAGACTTGAAGCAAGTAACTGTTTTTACAAAAAAATTATTACTTTTGTTATTTTGTTTATTTGCAATTTACCTTAGTTTTAATTTTATATTTAATGTAGTTGTTGACACATTGGTCAACAAATCAATATTGTCTATAACTCGCCATTACATAGATCTGATTCTCGTATCATGGCCTTTTTCTGTACTTGTACTTGGAGGCGGTCTACTTTTTACACAACAAAAATCGATAGCATATTTTATAGCAAGAAGAATGACCTCTGCAGGAATTGACGGAATAAAAGGTGCAATCCAAGAAGGAGTTCAGATACTGGAAAATCAAATTATACAAGAAGTGGATGATAAATCTAGAGAACCTCTAACCACTGAACTGATAAAAAAAGTTGAAGCAACTACAGAAACTATTGAATTGACAAAACAAATAAATATACTTTGGAAACAGCTAGATTTTGAAAGAATTCATAATAATATTTTTGGTAGCCAAATTGCCATGCTTGGAAGTATGAGAAAAGATCTGCTGGGTATAAATTACAAAGTAATTGCCTCAGTTTATGAGGGATGGAAGGAAAATGACGAAGTTTTAAAGAATTATAATTTAGATAACTACTTAAATTTTTTAATCACCCACAATCTAATATCAGAAACACTACGTAACCAAGAAAAGGCATATCAAATTACAGATAGAGGGGTAGAATTTTTAAATTATATAGAGGATACTAAGCCTGGGAATAAAGACCATTAAAGTCGTATTTTAAAATTATTTTAAAAAAGCACCCACACACCCTTAATAAAACATTTTGAACCTTTTTGTACGAGTTTGAGTATTTAAATGTTATCTTGCGCTTTTTTGCACGTATGGTATACTAAAATAGTTAGTTTGGATGTGAGTTGTGTGTCGGCCTGTTAAGTTCAGCGCCGGCCATTTTTGTTAAAAAATCAACAAAATAGCCTAATTTGCTTCGTTGTTGCAAGTTTTTTCTCCCGCAAAGTACTTCTCGTACATTTTGGTCGAAAAAACTCGCAACGCCTTGCACCTTAAGCCATTTACTTGTTTTTTATAGTTATAATTTTTATTTTACAAACCTTGTTGCTATACGTTTTTTGCAGGATGTATTTTTGCTAAAAGCTACTAGCTACAAGCTAATTGCTATTCATTATGTTAGACATCAAAGCCCTAAAAGTTGCTCTTGAGCAGCTTGAACAAGAAAAGAAGATCGCTCATGAGAAAGTTGTTGACGCAGTAGAGAAGTCACTCGCTGCTGCATACCAAAAAGAGTATGGAAAGCGTGGACAAATTGTTCGCTGTCAGATTAACTTTGAAACAGGAGAAACAAGTTTTGAACAAGTGAAGATCGTTGTTGATGAAACAACAGTTCGTATGCCAGTTGAAGGTGAGGAAGAGGAAGTTACTCCAGTTAAGGAAGCTGATGAAACAGCAGAAGGACTCCTCCCTCGTTATAACGAAGAGCGTCATATTCTTCTCTCAACAGCAAAGCTTCTCAAGAAGAATGCAGAGCTTGGTGAAGAAATCGTCTTCCCACTTGATAACCAAGATGACTTTGGTCGTATCGCAGCGCAGACTGCAAAGCAGGTTATCGTCCAGAAGCTTCGTGAAGCAGAGCGTGAGAGTATCGTTGGTGAATTCACTGACAAGGAAAACACTATTGTCTCAGGTGTTGTTCAGCGTGTAGAACGCGGAGCAGTGTTTGTCGACCTTGGTCGTACTACCGCTATCCTTCCATACGAAGAGCAGATCACACAGGAACGTCTTCGTCCTGGAGAGCGTATTCGTGCATACCTCTTCTCTATCGAAGAAGGATTTCGTGGACTCTCTATCCGTCTTTCACGTTCACATCCAAAATTCTTAATTGAACTTTTCAAAAATGAAAGTCAGGAAATCGCTCAAGGAACTGTAGAAATCGTAGCAGTTGCTCGTGAACCAGGAAGTCGCTCAAAGATCGCCGTAAAATCAAACGATGAACGCGTAGATCCAATCGGAGCATGTGTTGGTCAGCGTGGTGTGAGAGTATCTGCTATTACAGAAGAACTCTCTGGTGAGAAGATCGATGTTATCGAATGGTCACCGGATGCTCGTCGTTTTATCGCGACAGCACTCTCCCCTGCTAAGGCAGTCTCTATCGAACTTGATGAAGCAGAAAAGAAAGCAACAGTTACGGTTACAAGAGATGAGCAGTCACTCGCTATTGGAAAAGGAGGACAGAACGTTCGTCTTGCTGCTAAACTTACTGGATGGAAGATTGACATTGTTTCAGGTGGTGAAATGGTTGCGGAAGCTGATGAAGCTGGCATCCTAACAGCACAGAGTACTGTTACTGATGAAACAATTACCGAAGAAGTAGAAGAAGTACTCGAAGCGCTAAATGTTACAGAAGAAGTTGCTCCTAAGAATACAGAAGTACAGAACGCTGTTGAAGAGGAAGTTGCTGATGAAACTGTAGCAACAGAAGAAGTTGTAGCAGAAACTGTAGAAGAAGCTAAATAGTCTATATTTACTAATCCATAGTCCTTAAAAACTAACTACTATCACCCTATGAATTTACTTCACGATATTACTCCGGGGAAAAATATTCCACAAGAAATTAATGTTATTGTAGAAATTGAAAAAGGTTCAAAGAACAAGTATGAGCTCGACAAAGAAACAGGACTTATCAAGCTAGATCGTGTTATGTACACAAGTCAGGATTACCCATTTGATTACGGATTCGTTCCTCAGACTCATTGGCATGATGGAGATCCTCTTGATGTAGTGCTCCTCACTACTCACCCGCTTGTCCCAGGTCTTCTCCTTACAGCTCGTCCAGTTGGAGTGCTTGATATGGTTGATGACGGAGAGAGTGATGCTAAGATAATTGCAGTTCCAGTAAAGGATCCTAGATGGAATGAAGTGAAGGATCTTAAGGATGTTAATTCTCACACTCTCGAAGAGATTAAGCATTTCTTTGAAACATACAAGCAGATCCAGAAGAAAGAAGTTACTATCCCAACTATCCGCGACGCAAAAGCTGCGATGGAAGTAATTACAGAAGGTGTAGAACTCTACAAGAAAGAATTTAATAAATAACTAATTGGCATTGAGTTAGACTGTTTGTTCCTCCACCTGCTGGCTCCGGAACTCTTCGTCGCTCTTCGCTCCTCGATATGAAAATTGAAAAGAAAGACTTACCAAAAGGATTGGTAGAATTAAAAATCGTTGTTGATGAAAAAGAACTTGAGACCTACCATGACAAGGCTCTTACTGCTGTACAACAAGCGGTAGAGGTTGATGGTTTCCGTAAAGGAAATGCACCAGAAGATCTTATTGTTAAGAAGTACGGTGATATGGTTATCCTAGAAGAGATGGCTAATTTTGCACTTCGTGCAGCATATGTGAAAGCTGTTGAAGATCATAAGCTTAATCCAATCTCAGATCCACAAGTAACAATCACAAAGATTGCTAAGAACAATCCCCTTGAACTCACTATCACTGTTCCTGTGATGCCAGACATTACACTTCCTTCATACAAGAAGATTGCAAAAGAAGCTGTAACAGATGGAGAAAAAATCGAAGTTACTGATAAGGATATCGAAGTGGTTCTTGAAGAACTTCGTAAGGGTCGCGCTACACAGCACGCTCATGACCATGAAGGACATGACCATGCTCACGATCATCATGATCACGAAGGTCATGACCACCATGACCATGACCACACTCACGTCGAGGAAGCGAAGGAAGGTGATGTGAAAAAAGAAGTTGTCCTCCCTGAGCTTAACGATGAGTTTGCACAGAGTTTTGGTCCAGAGTTCAAGACACTTGCTGAACTTAAGAGTAAAGTGAGTGAAAACCTTAAGCTTGAAAAAGAGCAAAAACTTCGTGAGAAACGCCGTACTGCAATCATGGAGAAGCTTGTTGCAGAAACAAAGACAGAACTCCCGGATGTTATCATCGAAGGAGAGCTCAACAACATGCTTGCACAGATGCGTGCAGATATTACTCGTTTCGGTGGAACATGGGAAGAATACCTTGCTCACTCTAAGAAGACAGAAGAAGAGATTAAGAAAGACTGGATCTCAGACGCGCATAAGCGTGCTATGAGTCAGCTTCTTCTTCATAAGATCGGACAAGCAGAAAAACTAACGGCAACAGAAGAAGAAGTAGAAGTAGAACTTGTTCGCCTTCTTGCGACAGTTCAGGATGCTGATGAGGAACGTGCAAAGGCGTATCTTTATCAGGCGCTTACCAACGACAAAGTCCTCGCCTTTTTGGAAAAGGCCGCAGACTAACACGGGCTAGACGCAGACCTCGCAGAAAGATACGAATACAAAAGCAGTGCCGTAAGGCACTGCTTTTGTATTGTATTTAATCTGCTAAGTCCGCTCTAGTTCGCGTGTTCTGCAGAAACTCTCTTCTTTGGGTGCACAGTACAATCTTCACAAGCACAACCAATAGCAGCCATGATACCTCCAATGATTGCAATGTTTTTAAGTGCCATAATTACATTGAGTGCGTTACCAAGATCTCGATGTACAACAACCGTTACAAGTGCGGTGAATCCGATAAGAATGTATCCAGATAGTCTTGTTTTATATCCCCAAGCAAATGCACCTGCAACACCTATTTCAATTGCAATTACAATAAGGGTGGCAAGAGGCGCAAGAGGTACACCCATACTAGCAATAGAGCCTGAGGTGTCTGTGAAATGCATTAATTTTTGAACACCAGCAACAATAAATAAAAGTGCGATTAAAATACGTGAGGTTTGAGCGTAATCAAGTTTCATATATGAAATATAATTCTAAGAATAATGCCCTTTCGGGTTGTTCTTAGTGTAGCATGAGATACACTTCCTCGTCTGTTAGTTACTATACAAAGTAAAGGATTACCGTAGCTTATCTGTAAACTCTGTAAGTACTTCTTCTACAGTTTGTGAAATAAGCGCATTAAACTCTGGATGCTTTCTTGTGATATTGGTAAGTACTTCTTCTATATTTCCTGCCTCCATTTGCTTTGTAAATATTGCAGCTTCATCACCTGTAAGAATTTTTGCAATAACAATAAGCGTTCTTTTTAAAATATTTTCTGTAAGCCCTATAACAACAGCTTCTTTAATATCCTCTGGCAGGTTAGCTATAGCAAGCCTCTCCTCTATTTCTCGTGTAATGTGTGCGTTATTCATATAATTTATTTGGTAAACAGAGTAACATGCTTAAGAATATCTTCAGGAATCTTTCCATCAAATTGTGAAAAATCAACAACATCCCCTGCATGAATATTGTCTATACCATGTGGGAATATTTTTGCTTCTTGTATAGCGGCAAGATATTTTGATATCTCAATATTTTTTGCTTGTTCTGAAAGATCTGTAAACGCATCACTCCGCATGAGGTGGTCTTTTACGATAGTCCAAAGGTTCTCATCTTCTACAACTATATGAATCATCTCATGAGCAGGTGCTGCTACAACTTCTTGTGCTACTTGTTCACTGGCAGCTTGAGTAATAGCTTCTACATCAGGAGCTGACGCAGCGCTTGCTACCACTTCAGGTACAGGTACTGGAGCACTCGCGGCAGAATCTATCTGACTAACAGCAGGCCCAGTTGTGTGAACGGCTTCATCTGTTGGGAACAAACCACTTATATACTGTCCAATTGCATAGCCTGCAAAAGCAGATACTGTTATTGCTCCGGCGCCCATAACTTGTTTTCGTAATACTTTTACTTTTCTCCCAGCAGCTTCTTCTTTTGCATATGTGTTCTCAAGAGCCTTATGCAAGGTTGCATAAAGACCAGCACCTGATGCTACTCTAAACACTGTAGCAAGTGCAAGCGCAGGTACAACAAGAGGTGCACCACTTGCACCAAGTCCTGCAATAGCGATACCAGTTCCGTACCGTACAGATTTTGGAAGTCTATTAAATTTCTCACCAAGAAGCTCTACTTTTTCAAGAATAGTTTTTGCTGCACCTGTTGATGTTTCTAATGCATTTTGTAGTAGATTATCTGTGCGCTTATCGACTGAACTAAGAGCTTCAAGAGCTGTATGTGATTCTGGAGATGTTGGAGAAGCAGTAAGAATAGATGCTATTTCTTCAGGATGAACATCAAAAGTATCACCTTCAGATGGGGTTTCTTTTTCAGAAGCAGTATCTTTTGTAATAAGTCTATTGAAACCATTCCTAAATTTACTTTGCCACCCAGTAACTTGTTTAGCAATCTTTCCTTCCTTTTCTTCAACAAAATCGACAACTTCTTTACGAAGTTTTCTAAGTGTTCCAAGTAGTCCAGTTCCTTTTAGGCGATGAGATGGTGGCGCATTTGGTTTAAGCGTAGCAGGTTTTTCCACTATCACAGCATCAGGCGCATTTTTCGACTCATATTTCAATGCTTCATGTATTCCATCTCGCAAATTGTCCAAAGCTACATTTTCGTCAGGTAATTTAGGGAAGTCACTCACCGCTTCTTCTACTCGAGCCTTCACATCTTCCAAGGAAGGTTGTGCCGGTAATGCATCAATAACGATGCCTTTATCGGGGTTGTGAAAACCTAAGCCTTCGTTACTTAGATCCGGAACAGTACTTTCTTCAAAAATCCCCGGAGCAATTTCTATCTGATCTCTTGTGGTAGAGGTATTCACTCCATTGTACCCAACCTTTTCTTCTGGAGCAATAAAATTATATGGTCTTGGAATTGAAGCTGTTGATAAAGTATCGTTTTCAAGTGTGTCTGAAATGTCAGGTACTCCTTCGGTAGGCAGACTCTCAGCAGGAAACTCCACTTCCACAGGACGAGTATTTATATCGTCAGGACTTTGAGTAGGAGCAAAACCAGAAGTATCTTCCTCTTCATCAAGTTCCTTATTTTTAAGAATTAATTGGTTCAAAATATCTTTAAACTTTTGTCCCATGCCACTTATTTCTCCCACTATAAACGTATCAAAAAATAAGCTACCATCAGGAGATGAACCTTGTTTGGAAATATACTCAAGAATTGATTCTTTAAGTTTTTCGATTTCCAAAAAGTCACCAGAAGTAAGAGGTATTTTTTGCAAGCCCCCTTCAGATAAGAATTTTAAGAATTCTGCAAGGGTTTTTGCTTGAGGAAGATTTTGTCGATTTGATTCAAAAGTTACTCGACAGAGACTGTCTTCACCCGCTTCTGTAATTTCTTTGAGAATGAGGCGATTAAGAACATCTTTAAATTCTTGACCTATGCCTTGAACCTCACCAATTGAAACAACATCAAAAAACATTTCACCTGCAGCAGGTATTTTTCCTTTAAGATTAAGTATATATTTGATAATTGCATTATTAAGAGTTTCTGCTGGTATAGAATTTCCACCAGAAAAAGGTATGTTTTTTATATTTTCTGATTCTAGTATTCCGAAAAATTCCAAACGACTTTTTGCTTGAAGAAGTCTTGGTTTAATTTCAAGTTCAATAACTCGATTTTCTGCAGACATTTCTTCAACCTGTGCAGCTCTTTTTTCTGCCTCCTTAAAAATGAGTTGCTCAAGAGTATCCTCGAAACTTTTGCCCGCATAACTAATTTCACCAGCAGCGAAAGTATTAAAAAACATAGCTCCCTTAGCGGGTATTCGCCCATGAAGTTCTTCAAGATATTTTTTAATTTCATCCATAAGAGCATCAACCGCTATCGAAGCTCCTTTCTCTAAAGGTATTTCTTGTAGCTTTCCTTTTTCGAGGATTTCAAAAAATTCTATAAGCGTCTTTGCTTTACGTAGTTTTGGTTCATTCTCTAACAAAAACATCATTCGTGCATAGTTTGTAGGATAAGGGTTAGTGCCTTGATTTTTTTCAACAGGTATAACTGGAGAGGTTGTTGTTGAAGTAGATGGTATTTCTTGGGTTACAGATGGTCTTTTTGGTTTTCCAAATGAAGAAAAGAAGTTCATAGATGCTATGTAGTATAGCTTATTTATTTACTTAAAAGAGCGAGATAACCACAGCTGCAGTGATTGCAGCTGTTTCTGCTCGTAGTGTTGTTTCACCAAGAGATACGCGAGTAAAACCTTTCTCCTTAAATATGACTTCTTCACTGTCTGACCAACCGCCTTCTGGCCCAATAAAAAAAGCAACAGAAGCAGAACTATCTTCGGTAAGACTATTTTTTTGACTTACAACCTCTTTAAGAGGTTTACCAAAAAGTGTTGCGATAAATATATTTTCTTGTGAAACTTTTTCAGACGCCAGAATATAAGCTTTTTCAAGTGAAATAGTTTCATGGAGAGTAAGCAAGTCCCCTCGCCCAGATTGTTCACTAGCTTCTTTGATAATAGTCGTGAGTCTCTCGTAGTTAAGAAGTTTCTTTTCAGTTCTTTCGGTAATGACTGGAACAATATCAGTAACGCCAAGCTCAATTGCTTTTTCAAGAGCAAATTCAAAGAGGTCTTTCTTGATAACCGAGATAAAGAGATAGCTTTTTCGCTTTGGAATATAAGTAGGGTTTTTTTGTGAGAGAGAAAGAATACATCTAGTACTAGATGTTTCTTGTAATGTGTAGGTATATTCACTGCCGTCACCGTTAAATATAATAACGGAATCACCAGATATATATCTAAACACTTTTAACCACTGCTTAATTGTAGGAACGTCTTCTATAACAACTTCTTCACCAAGGGGTTGTGATACGTAGAAGCGATGTAATCGCATAACCATTAGCCTACATAAGCTAAAAAGACATTGCAACTAAATGAAAAGACAATCTTTTTAAGAGACAGAATATGTTGTAAAAAGTAAAAGACAGTTATCCACAGTTGCCCACTTGCATGTAAAAGACATTGTAGTATTATTAAGGACAGGGAAGGAGCAGTGACCAAAAACGCTCACCCGTGCGTTAATCGGGATATCAAGTTTTGCGCACAAATCCTTCCACAATTGTTCTTTCACATAGCGGACCATAAAGATCATTATTAAGATCTCCGCACATTAAACCCCATAAAGGTTTGCATGAAGTTTGTTTCTATCTTTAACAGGTGAGGTTATCTTGTCCTCCTCTGTCAAAATGTTCTTTTTATAAGCTTTTAGGTTGCGATAACCCATGTAGCTATAATCTTTCTCAAAGCCCCTTGCATTGTGTGTACGAATCCTCTTTCGTACATAGAATGCAAGGGGCTTTTTTATTTCCCATTTTATATGTATATGTGTTTATGAATATGTATATGAAAAGGGCGGTTGCTTGCGCAACCGCCCTGAGAACCCCCTTTCTTTACTTTTTGCTTCGACCCACAATCACAACCCCCAAGCCTATGAGGATCACGAAGATGAATGCAGAGTAGAGCACGTACAGCTCTCCTGCCCAGTCGCCGCCACTTTCTTGGTTTTTTCCAAATGCGCCAAGCGTAAGTATGGCCATGAGAACCCCCCATGACACAGTGGTTATCAGTGGTCCATGCTTATTGATGAAGAATCCACCAATGAAGGCAAATACATCTCCCACCCAGCGAGCAACTGCCCCCTGCCACCCATTGAGGATGACGATGGAAACTGCAAGCGAGAGTATGGAGACTACCGTCATATACCACCATCCAGTGTCTCCTTGCCAACTCTTCACGAGCGCCTGAAGCACCGAGAGGTTGGTTTGATGTTTGGTCATCATTCCAACTTCAATGTAGATGTGACCCCCTGCTATCACAAGGACAATTGCCGAAGCAATAGCCCAAGAGCGAAGTAGATTTCTGAAAACAGCTTGAGCAATGGTGTCCCACTGCTCGAAATGGCTGAGGAAAAATCCAGTCGCAATGAGCAGCAGTGCGCATGACTTATGAAACAGGAACGAGTCCTTTTCGGAATATGCATCTAGGAAAACCCAGATCGCGAAGAGAACCAACAGGACACCTGTCCAGAGCCAAGGTTTGTCCTTGTACTTTGTCCATGCAAAACCAGTAAGTTCTGCTCCTCCTTTAGCAATTCCTGCACCCGCATGACCAACTTTTTGTGCAGCAACGTGCGTACCATGAAGTACGTGAGGTTGTGCACGGCTAGCCATATGGGAAAAGGATTGTGCTCCAGAAACCAGAGCCGCAGCCATCTTGCTTGCCATTCTTGTGATTGCAAGACGAATGGCGATGACGTCCCCAAACAGGAATACGCCATACAGTGCAAGAGCCAAAACAGCGCAGGCACCCAAAGCGTAACTCTTGGTCAAGAAGAAGACCAAGGCCAGTCCAAGCAAAAATGGCACAGGAATCCAGGCCAGGAGAAACATTCTGAAGTTCATTGGGAAATCTCCAAAAAGATGAAAAAGTTTGTGAAAGTGCTGTAGATACCTTATTTAGGCAGAGCTACTCTGTTTTATATTGTATCATGTAATAATAGTATTGTCAATACCAATATTCCATAAAACCATTTATATATAAACGATTTTAGTTATTTCCAATGAGTACTGTAAAGGTTGTAAGTGTGCAGTTTGCTTGTTCAAGACCTCGAAGCGTTTCCAGCAGATAATAACAGGTATCAGGTCCTGTAACTTTAAGCATTTTCCCTACCCACTCTAAAATATATTGAGTTTGGTCAGCGAAGAGTAAAAATCCATTCTGTGTAACTGTAAAAAGAGGCTGTTCCATGATATGTCTGTTTTTCTGTCGATAATACCTTTGTACTACCATACTATTTATGATAGTGTCAAACATATACAAGCACGTACGCTTTTGTGATATAGTGCAAGTAATACAGATATGACAGTCATGAAAGCAAGAATGCATTTTGATTTGATTTGATTTTTTACATTTGTTTTCTTTAATTTATTGGTGATATATACGGGATTGATTGAAGATTTTGAAAAATCTATCATCTAATCTCTAACATCTATTTTCTATTTACTATGTTAATTCCTACTGTTATCGAAAAAAGTCAGTTTGGTGAGCGTGCATATGATATCTATTCGCGTTTACTTAAAGAAAGAATTATCTTTCTTCACGATGAAGTTAATCAGCATTCGGCATCACTTGTAGTAGCACAGCTTCTTTTCCTTGAAGCAGAAGATCCAAAGAAGGATATTACCCTCTATATCAACTCCCCTGGCGGAAGTATTCAAGCGGGTATGGCAATCATCGATACTATGCAGCATATTAAGCCTGACGTTGCTACTGTCTGTACTGGTATGGCAGCATCTATGGGTGCAATGATTCTTTCACAAGGAGCAAAAGGAAAGCGTTTTGTGCTTCCTAATTCAGAGGTGATGATTCATCAGCCGTTAACTGGTGTTGAAGGACAAGCATCAGATATTGAGATTACTGCAAAGCATATTTTAAGACTTAAAGATAAGTTATATGAAATGCTTGTTGCTGCGACAGGAAAAACAAAGGCACAGATTGAAAAGGATAGTGATCGTGACTACTGGATGACAGCTGAAGAAGCAAAGAAATATGGTATTGTAGACCAGATTCTTAAACCTAAGACAAAATAACATGAGCACTACAGTACTTCTTATTGAAGGCGCTGTCACACTTATTTTGGGAGGAGCAACGGGATATATTATTCGTCACCATGTTGCTAAGTCTCGACGTGGCTCGCTTGAGGCAGAGCTTGAGGAAAAAATCCTTCAGGCTAAGCGTGATGCGCGTGCAATAGAAGACGAAGCTCTCTCCCGAGCAAGTGCGCTCCGTGAAGAACTCAAGCGTAACGAAGATAGAGTTGCTAAGCAAGAGGAGCGTCTTGATCGACGTGAAAGCGAAGTTATACACAAAGAATCACAACTAGATAAAGAATTTGAATCACTCAAACAAAAAGGGAAAGAGCTAGAGTCTGTTAAAGAAAGACTTCTCGAAAAAGAAATTGAAGTTAGTAAGAGTCTTGAAAAAGCTGCGCAACTTTCACGAGAGGAAGCGAGAGAGCAGTTATTTACTAAGATTGTAAAAGAGTCAGAAGAAGATATTCAATCACGAATGCTTAAACTTGCTCGTGATGGTGAAGTTCGTCTTGAAGAAAAAGCTCGTGATATTTTGGTAAGTAGTATTTACCGTATTGCAAATGGTCCAATTGCACAGTTTATGACTTCAATAGTTGAAATAGAAGATGAAGAAATAAAAGGTAAGGTTATCGGAAAGGAAGGTCGTAATATAAAAGCTTTTGAGCGACTAGCAGGAGTTGAGCTTCTTGTTGATGAGAATCCAAACGGAATTGTCATCTCTTGTTTTGACCCTGTTCGCAGGGCAATTGCAACCAATGCTCTTCAAATGCTTATCAAAGATGGACGTATTCAACCAGCAAAAATTGAAGAGTGTATCGATAAGGCGAAAAGGGAGATTGGGGTCTTTATGCGCAAGAAGGGAGAAGAAGCTGTGCTTGAGTGTGGACTCCTCTCAATGCCAGAGGAACTTATTCCAATCATTGGACGTCTTTATTTTAGAACAAGTTATGGACAGAATGTGCTTAATCATTCTATCGAAATGGCGCACATTGCAGGAGTATTAGCACAAGAGCTTGGGGGAGATGTGTATGTTGCAAAAGCAGGAGCACTTCTTCATGACATTGGAAAAGCTGTTGATCATGAGATTCAAGGGACACATGTGGAGATTGGTCGTAAGATTCTTATGAAGTATGGAGTAGATGATCGTGTGATTCTTGCTATGCAAGCTCATCATGAAGAGTATCCATACGAAACAGTTGAGAGTGTTCTTGTACAAGTTGCAGACGCAATATCAGGTGGAAGGCCTGGAGCACGTCGTGATACAGTTGATAGGTACATACAGCGACTTTCAGACTTAGAGGCGCTAGCAATGTCATTTAGCGGCATTGAGAGGGTCTACGCTCTTCATGCGGGGCGTGAAATACGAGTGTTCGTGTCCCCACTTCTTGTTAATGATGTAGAAGCTCGTGATCTTGCACGCAATATCGCACTTCGTGTTGAGCAAGAGCTTCGTTTTCCGGGTGAGATTAAGATTCATGTTATACGTGAATCTCGTATGATTGAGTTTGCTCGTTAAAGAAAAAAGTATATCTGTGTTGGTAACTATGAATAGGATAGTATGAGATGTAGAAAATAGCGCGCAACCGAAGGTTGCGCGCTATTGATTTTGTAATGCTCACTTGAGCATCTTGGGAGCATCTTGAAAGTTAGATGTCGATTGCCTCGGTCTTGCCTTCATCTGGAAGAGCGATCGAAAGCTCTTCTGCACTGCCGTCGACCTTGCTTATAAGCTTCGGCTTGGCGAAGAACTCTTCGCGCGACAAGTACGAAACACCAGGTACATCGGGTCGATCAGAGAGTAGTGCTTCACGGTCGAGTTCATACTTCACACGGACGTACTTCGTCATGTTGTGGGCACGCAGATAGGCAACGACAGAAGCGTCGTCCCCGCCCTCATCAAGCTCCACATATGGTGGCGTAAAGCGCCAACCAAACGTCCCCTGCTCAGTCTTCACTGAGCGAAGCTTGGCAGTGAGCTCCCCCTTCTTTCCTTGTGCGAAGGTGTAGAGTGCTGTGAAGAAGGTGTCACGCTCTTTGACAAGAGGAGTAAGCTCGACTTCGAGATCACTCTTGATCTTGTCGATCGCTTCCTTGGCTTTCTTCTTGGCAAGGTTGATCTTCTTCTGCTCTTGTCCGATTGACAAGAGGTAGTGCGCAGCGTGGATGACGCTTTGAGGAACAGCGGTAAAACTCTTCTTCAGGCGATTGATAGTTGTAGAGGCCATGGCAACATCTCCTAGTTGATTACTGGTGAAAGAACATTTGTCTTCCATTACTTTACTAGGTTATACACAATATGTTAAACTGTCGGCGAAAGTCGACAAATATACTCAATCTTTATATTTCTTACACACATGAACACAACCCTTGAATCAATTCTACGTGACCTTGATCTCCACCCTACTTCGTCAAAAATTTATCGTGAACTGCTTGAACATGGTGAAACAACTCCTAGAGTTCTTTCTGAAAGATTACACATCACACGTCCATCAACATATGATCACTTGGCAATTCTTAAAAAGAAAGGATTGATTGTAGAAAGAAAAATAGAAAACAAAGCATATTTTGCAGTTGATGATGTTCGCAGTATCAAAAGAGCTCTTTCTGAAAAAATAAGCACACTGACTGACCATGAGAAAGTTTTTACCACAATGCTTCCAGAACTCCTTAAACAAACAAAAACAGAGACACCTGTGATTAAGTTTTTTGAAGGAAAAGAGGGCTTACACTTCATTATTCATGATCTATTATGGAGTAAAGGTGAAACCGTGTATACCATGTGGCCTCATGAGGAGATGCAAAAAGTTATTGATAAAGAAACACTTATTCGTTTTAACGATAGACGCATCAAAGATAAGATAACGATTCACGCACTGTGGCCACAAGATATGGTCCCAAAAGGAGAGTATATATGGAAAAATAAGGATATTTTGACAAAACGAAAATATTTACCACAAGGAATGGATTGGAAAATGGGGTATACAATTTATGGAGATAAAGTATCTTTTATTTCTTCTTACAAAGAAGTTTTTGGTTTTATTGTGCAGTCAAAAGAATTTGCAGCACTGATGAGATTACAATTTGAAGTGCTTTGGACTATAGCAAAAGAAAAATAATTTTTTTGACAAAAAATAATAGTGTGTTTATAGGACTTGCCAAAAACCCTGTGCGTACTATACTTATTGTATCCTTTCGTTTGCGTAATGCATACGAGGAGTTTAATAAATTTATTTTTTGATGATGTGGTCCTAGGAAAACATGTCATCATAATCAATCACTCATATGAACAAAGCAGGTCTCGTTGAAGCAGTACATGCAGTACTCGGCTCAACAAAGGTACAAGCAGAAGAAGTAGTAGAAACAGTTTTCGGTACAATCGTTAAGACTCTTTCTAAAGGAGATGAGGTAGCAATTGCTGGAATTGGAAAGTTCACAGTAAAACTACGTAAGGCTCGTGAAGCTCGTAACCCAAAGACTGGTGAGACAGTTAAGGTTCCTGCAACAAAGGTTCCTAAGTTCTCAGCCGCAAAAGCTCTTAAGGATGCAGTTAAGTAATTGACTCCACAATGCTAAGCAGTTCTTATAACTAAGAATGTGATGCAAAAACAAAAGCGCGACCTTCGGTCGCGCTTTTGTTTATTTGAACTTAACTTCTGAAACCGCGCCCTTCTTGTGATTGCCCAACATCTTTCTTAACGTCTCCACCTGTTGCTCCAGTCTCATTCCAAACATTTTCTGTAGATTTTGATTTTACAGTATTCTGTAATGCAAGTATTTCCGCATCAATTTTTGTAAGCTTTTCTTCTGTTTCAATAAGAAGAGTTCTATAGGCTCGCAACTTTCCTGCCGCTTGTGCGATATAGTCTTCGCCTCCATCTTTAATATCCCCTAGCCTTGCAATATCAACTCGTAGCTTAGTTGCTTCTTCCAGTAGTTCAGTTTTTCTTGCTTTGAGAGTTTCTAATGTTTCTGGGGATCTATTTCCTTCTTGTGGTTGTGGCGCATTGTTCATTGATGTCATGTTACAAAGTATAGCTTGTGTTTATGAAAAGTAAACTCTTATAAAGGGTTTAGCATATATAACAAAGGTCTGACACAATGTGTCAGACCTTGGGGACTTCTCGAAGTAAAGAAATACTGTGCACTATTTGTGTTGCTGCAGTTGTTGCTACAGAAAGCGGCAACGTTGTTTCTGCTAAACGCCGAAGTATCTTGTATGAAGCCGTATCTGCCAGGGCTTCACAGTCAAACACACGTTGGCGGAACTCTCGCAAGGCAATTGCCTGTTGATCAAGTAGTCTTAGCAGTTCCTCTTGTCCTTGTTCAGGAGTAATGTTTTCAGGCATCTGAATCTCCTTTAGAAGGATGGTGGTAATTGAATGAAGGTCTTTGATTATTCTGCATTATTTGAAATTATCTGTCAACTTCTTCTTGTTTTTCAAGAAGAAGTTCTTTTATTGACTCAGGATGCACCATGAGTTCATCGAGTTCAGATAGTGGAACCCACATTGGAGTAAAAAACTGCTTCTCGTACTCAGCTGGCTTTACCTCAGGTAAGAGTATTTCTCCGGCAGAGTATATACAGGTATAAAAATACTCAGCTTCATCAATATCTTCTTTAGAGTAGAAGATGTCACCTGTTTGAATGATTAGCCCAAGTTCTTGAAAGCTTTCATGAAGCGCTTCATCTGTACTTTCGTCGTCTTCAACCGCTTTTCCAGGAAAAACAAAATATTCTTGATTAAAAAGCCTCTCCTTGTTTATTCGATGAATAAGTAGAACTTTTTCATCTCTTTTGCAAATACCCCCTACCCATTTCTTTTGAAGATCTTCATTCATAGAGATACTTAGTTAGTGGTTTTGTTTCTTAACAATTTCATTAATTGAAGCAAGATTTCTCATTTTTTTATCTTTCATAATATTAAGCTGCATCGTGAAGCGCACAGTGTCAGCTGGAGTCCACTTGCCTTCATTATCTTTCTTAAATATTTCAATATCCGCAGTTAATCCTTTAATGAGAGCATCAAGGGTTCTATTTTGAAGGATAAGATCTTCAACGAGCTCCCTCTCTTCCTCATTTACTTCATGAGGAAGAGATTCATCTTGGTTGTTGTCAGTTGTTGACATACGATTTTATTACGTACAGTGTAGCATTTCTTATTTGTTTAGGAATAGGAAGAATTACTAGAAAGGTATACCACTGGAAATAAATTCTAAAATATAGTAGTATATCTTCTACAAGCGGTGTTGGTTTAGTGGTAGAATGCCTGCCTTCCAAGCAGGAGACAAGAGTTCGATTCTCTTACGCCGCACAGAATATTAAAAGCCCCAGTACAATTTCTGGAGCTTTTTATATTCTTGACGTAAGTTGTAGAAATAACCTCTTATATCTTGCAAACGATTTCCTACGTGAGTGAAGCAGTGTTGGTGGATTCGGTCACTAAACTACCTCGCTTCGCTCGAAGTAGTTTTGCGACCTCTATTCGAATCCCCACGAATGCCCTACGCCTCCCGGCGAAATCTGCTGACCTGCAGTTGGCTTTCTGCACTCCTCCTTCATAAGAAAAGACCTTCATAAATGAAGGTCTTTTCTTATGAAGGAGGAGTGCAGGGAATTTCTTCGACAAGTAAATTTTTGTCGTCACAAAAATTTCTCGCCTCCCGCTCCTCGTCGTTTTGCTTGCTAGCAAAACATACTCCGGACTTTCGAATCCCTACGTGAGTGAAGCAGTTCACTCACTGCATCCGCCAATGTAAAATATCACTTGATTACAAGTGATATTTTACAATTTGTCGGAGTGCAGGGATTCGAACCCTGAGTCTTTGGTACCCAAAACCAAAATGTTAGCCGTTACACCACACTCCGATGTATGGTTGTTATTATTTTTGCTTGTTCTTATTTATAACAAGAGCAAAAATTGTTTCTTAATACTACCATATTTTTTTAAAAATGCAGCCCCCTACTCTTTTTCTTTATAAATATTTTGAAGTAGTTTAACTCTACCCTCTCTTTTTTCTGTATCAATATACACACAAGCAAGATCAATCTGATATCTTGTTTCATAAGAAACGTTTCTGTGGTTCATATAAAACTCTATAGCGATGAGTAGTTTACGCCATTTTGCGTCAGTCAGGTTATCTTCTGGTCTGATGACTAGCTTGTCCAGTTGCGACACATCTCTGACTTTTACACTTTTGACCTCAATAAATCTCAGTATTTCGTCTTTTTGAGCAATAATATCAATCTCACCTTGTGTAACACGATAGTTCCTCTCAAGAACGGTAAAACCTTGTTTCATAAGAAACGAATTTGCAAGATTCTCCCCTATTTTACCAATTTCATTATGTTCGGCCATATTTTATATAAAGACAAGATTTTGTTTCACGTGAAACAGATGTCCTGTATGTATTTAATAAAAAGTCAAAAATTATTATACAAAGCTTATTTTATAAGGGATATTTACTACTTCAGGGTCATTTTTGAGACGGTGACCTATACGTACTTTACTGTCCGTTATACACCATACCCACAGGGTTATCCCCATTTTTGTACTTTTGTTAATAACTGCGTTTCGCATGAAACAGTGTTATCAGTATATCAATGTTTTACACAATTATACATAAAAAGTCTTTTCAAAATAAGCCTATTATGCTAGTATTAGCATCAATGCGGTGTTGGTTTAGTGGTAGAACACGACCTTGCCAAGGTTGAGACAGGAGTTCGATTCTCCTACGCCGCACAAAATAAAGAGCTTTAGCGATTATATTTTGTTGGCGTAGCACATGAACTGCTTCATGTGCGTAGAGAATCGAATAAGGGTCGCGGAACCATCTGTTTTGAACGAAGTGAGAAACTGGTTCTGTGACTGATTCTCCTGCCCACAGATTGTAATCAACTCTTCTTAAAATATAGAGAAACAGGGGATAAATCACAAAATTATTACACATGTAACGGTCTCTATGAGAATTTACAGCCTATAATTATAGCTTATGGGTTACGCCAGAAATTTCTCCCACAAATCTTTTCTCGCCGTCGCTCAAAAAGTTAGCGGGCCGCTCCTCGTTGTTTTGCTTGCTAGCAAAACATACTCCGGACTTTCGAATCCTGACGCACATGACGCAGGCCATGTGCTGCGGGAGCACAAAAGCTTTCGCTCTGCTCAATCTTTTGTGCTCCCGCCAGGATTCGAACCCAGAACAGCGGTTCCGAAGACCGATGTGATATCCATTTCACCACGGGAGCATTTAATGAGATAATACTAACATAGTTTATGACACAAATACAGCCTATAATTCAAGGTCAAGTTCCAAAAGAAGTGATGATGGTCATTGCAGTTCTTAATGCTGCCTCATTTGAAGCATATCTGGTAGGGGGTTGTGTTCGTGATCTTATAATGGGGATAAAACCAAAGGATTATGATGTGACAACAAATGCAACACCAGAAGAAATAATTGCACTTTTCCCAAAGACTTTTTATGAAAATTCATATGGAACGGTAGGTGTAGTAACTTGTGGGGAAGATTTAGGTACTTTTTGCTCTGATGAAACTGTAAAAATTGTTGAGGTTACGCCATACCGTTTAGAGAGTATATATTCTGATAATCGTCACCCTGATGCCGTTACATGGAGCAAAAACCTGCTCGACGACCTTAGTCGTAGAGATTTTACTGTCAATTCGATTGCATATAATCCCGTTACACATGAAATCATTGACCCTTATAATGGGCAAAAAGACATTGAAAACAAAGTAATTCAGGCAGTTGGAGACGCAAACACAAGATTTACCGAAGATGCACTACGACTTATGCGTGCAATACGTTTTATGAGCCAGCTTGATTTTGATATTGAAAGCGTTACACGTGAAAGTATTGAGAAAAATAGCCAGTTACTTAATAACATTTCACGTGAAAGGGTCCGTGATGAGTTTGTAAAGCTTATTATGACTGATTTTCCTATGCGAGGAGTTGCAATGATGAAAGAAACAGGTCTTTTAGAATATGTTGTACCTGAATTATTACGCGGGGTAGGGGTTACACAGAATCAGGCACATATGTTCGATGTTTGGGAGCATAACCTTCGCACTCTTCAGCATGCAGCGGACAAGAAGTGGCCGTTACATGTGAGACTCTCGGCAATTTTTCACGATATTTCAAAACCAGAAACAAAGCGTTTTTCACGTGAAAAGGGCGTTATTACATTTTATGGTCATGATGTAGTAGGTGGACGCGTTACACGTGAAATAATGGAGCGTCTTAAGTTCCCAAAAGATATAACAGATAAGGTTTCTATGTTTGTGCGCTGGCATATGTTCTTCTCTGATACTGAGCAGATAAGTCTTTCAGCTGTCAGAAGGCTCATAACCAACGTAGGCAAGGATAATATCTGGGAACTAATAGATTTACGTATTTGCGATAGAGTAGGCACTGGAAGGCCAAAAGAAGAGCCGTACAGGCTTCGTATGTATGAGTCTATGGTAGAGCAGGCACTTAAAGATCCAATAACCCTCAAGATGCTTAAAACAGATGGGAAACGTATCATGGACGTTACACAGGAAACGCCTGGGCCAAAGATTGGCTATATTTTACATGCATTATTCGATGAAGTACTTGATGATCCAGAGAAAAACACTGAGGAATATCTTGATGGTAAAGCAAAAGAGCTTGTAAGTCTTTCAATTGAAGAATTAAAAGCATTAGGAGAAGCAGGGAAGAAGGAGATGGAAGGGAAGAATGATGAAATGGTTAAAGAGATCCGTAAGCAGTTTAAGGTAAAAGGAGATTAAGTACAATAAAAGACATTATAGAACAAGGATTTTAGTTGTGTCCTTTATAAAGGACATTCTTGAACACAACACTTTAAATTCATCTCTATAGATTGTTGCAATGTTACTACTTATAGTTTTGTCCAAAGAAGTTTGAAAATTTTTTCTTGAAATCGAGCCATGCTTTTTGAAGTGATGGTGATTGCTGAACTTGTTTTGTGATCAATGTGAGCAATCTTATTACCGTAAACAATAAGGCTAACATTGTCATCAAATGCAAAATCTTTTGGAACGGTCTTAATAAATCGGTTAGGGTCATGTTTCTTTGATCCTGCTTTTTCAACGCTTGTAATAACTAATCGTTCAATGTCCTTCCTCTTCTTCATATCAGTGTAGAGCTTACTCTTCTTGGTATCTTCTTTTCTCGATGTATAACGATAGTAGACATCACCCTTTTTTAAGCTTACGCCAATGTCTTCATAGATTGATTCCATGTCATTAATTCCGTTATAGATGTGTATTTCTGGTATTTCTGCTTTCTTTTGTTCAAGAAGAAACAAGGTTTCTTCTTCTGCTTGTACAAGATTACTACTTATGTGCTTTTTTATTTCATCTTTATTTTTTATACGGTATGTTAGTTTACCGGATGGTTGTTCAAGAATGTCTTTCTTCACCAGTACATCTACGTGTTTATATACGGTTGTCCTTGAAAGAGATAGTTTTTTGGCGAGATTGCTTATTGTTAGTTCCTCTTTTTTAAGGACTTCCAACACTATTGTTGATTCTGTTTCGCTAATTCCAAGCATCATAAGAGCAGGGAGTATAAGATAGTTGTTCATTTAAGTTTAAGTATAATAACTAGTATTATAAATCATTTTATAATTATGTTCAATTATATGAACATAATACATTGTTTCGAGAAAAATAATATATAAAAATGTATAGTATGAACTTAGAGTTTAAACAGTTCTTTGAAAGGAGTACACAATGTTTATCTGCCAAGCATGTAATAAGAAGCACTGGAATGGCGAACTCTGGGGAGCTTTCATTTCTCGCGGCGCCTGTGAAGTATGCGGGGTTCCTAGCGATTGTATGGATATCCATTCACGGAATCTTCCGGATCCCAAAGAAAAGAAAGCGATACCAGAGAAGTCATCTCTGCCGCAGCCCGCACAAGGTCTGAATAAATCTTGGAGTGACTGCAATTAGTTAACCCATATAGCCCGCACACAGTCGGGCTATACCATTGTTTGAAAGGAAATTGCCATGTTCAATAATAATCCAATTGTTCTCGTCGATATGGATAGCGTACTCTGTAAGTTCACTAAAGAGTTTCTTCTTCGTGCTCATAAAAAGTTCGGGGTACCACTTCTTTCAGAAGAGGAATGTGTTCACTTCAATACAGAATATGCATTTCCGCCTCACTTGCGAGATGCACTTGCTAAGATATCTGATGAACCAGACTTCTTTGAGTCACTTGAAGTAATGGATGGCGCAGTAAATGCACTACTTGAAATGGAAGAGCTCGGTCTAAAAGTGTTCATCTGTACGTCACCAAAGAAGTTTTATCACAATCCTCATTGTGCAGGAGAAAAGCATCGCTGGATTATGAAGCATTTTGGCAAAGCTTGGACAGAGCGGATCATTCTTACACGCGACAAGACACTTGTACAAGGTGCTGTGCTTATTGATGATAAGCCAGATATTACTGGTGTTGTACGTCCGGTGTGGAAGCATGTGTACTTTGATCAGCCGTATAATCGAGGCAATACGGACAGGTTGCGGATTACGGAATGGAAGAAATGGAAAGAAGTGATTCTCCCACTGCTTACATAAAGTCATTAGGAGTAATAACACGCAAAAGCTACAGCTTTTGCGTGTTTGTGCCAGAAAGTATCTTTTATATATTATTAAAATCAAGTAACTAGTTACTGGTTACTGTCCTTGGTATACTGTTCCGACATGCAGAACCTCGAAACCTCTTTTTCAGTTGATAAGCTTAATCCGCTCACTCTGACTCTTCTTGCAAAGAGGGGAGTTACTAAGGAAAATGAAGTATATGATTTTCTTTTTCCTTCATACGAAAACCATATTGGGGACCCATTTGCTATTCATGGGATGAAAGAAGCAGTTACAAGAATCGTACAAGCCATACAAAATAATGAAAAAATAGCAGTGTATAGCGATTACGATTGTGATGGGATTCCAGGAGGTGTACTTCTTCGAACATTTTTTGATGATATCGGATATCCTGTTGAAATGTATGTGCCTCATCGTCACAATGAAGGATATGGGGTACACACTCATGCGGTAGATGCTCTTAAAGAAAGAGGTGTAACACTTATTATTACAGTGGATCTCGCAATCACTAATATTGAAGAAATTGCCTATGCTAAGTCTATCGGAGTAGATTTTATTGTAACTGACCATCACTTGCCGGTACATAAGGATGCTGCCTCTCCTGCTTTCGCCGAGCAGGGGGTAACAGCTGGTTCACAGGTCGTTCCAGATGCTGTTGCGGTAATTAATTCAAAACAAGATGTGTGTACGTATAGTGACAACATGTTGTGTGGGTGTGCTGTTGCATGGAAGTTATCATGCGCACTCCTTTCTACGCTTCGCAAGGATGCAGAACAGACGCGGAAGGAACACGGAACAGACGCGGAAAGAACACAAAATTCAAAATACGAAGAAGTTGTTGAGAAAGTTAAGTTACTTCCAGAAGCGTATGAAAAATGGATGCTTGATCTTGTAGGTATATCGACAATTGCTGATATGGTACCACTTGTTAATGAAAATAGAGCACTTGCTCATTTTGGATTAAAAGTCCTTCGTAAAACAAAACGGCATGGACTTTTGCATATTTTTAATGAACAGAGAATAAAGAAAGAGTTTCTTACAGAGGATGATATTGCCTTTACTATCGCCCCGCGTATTAATGCTGCTTCACGTATGGGAGATCCAATACAAGCGCACTTGATGTTGTATGAGAAAGATAGAGAAAGCGCTGAAGGGTATGCTCGAGATCTAGAAGATCTTAATACACAGAGAAAAGGGGAGGTAAAAGATATTATTTCGACTATTTCTTTTGATCTTGATGTATACAAGAATGAAGTGATTGTAGTAGGGGATATGGCTTGGGGGCCGGGGATACTTGGTCTCATTGCGCAAAAAATTATTGATGAAACAGGAAAACCTGTTTTTGTTTGGGGGCAAGGAGATGATAAGACACAGGTGAAAGGGTCTTGTAGATCACTTGGAGATATTCATGTGGTGGAACTGATGGCTCATGTTGGACATGATGTATTTAGCCACTTTGGTGGGCATGAAGGAGCGGGAGGGTTTGCGGTGACTCTTGAGAAGTTGCCACTACTTTCAGACGCTCTTAATGAATCGATTAAACATGTTGAGAAAAAAGACATCGGTTCACAGGAAGTTATTGAGGATGCCTCACTTTCTTTTGATGATATCAATGAAGTGACATACGGAGCAATAGCGGTGCTTGCTCCATTTGGAGAAGCTAATCCAAAGCCTGTTTTTGCTATTCATGATGCAGAAGCACTTGCTACGAAGTGGTTTGGTAAAAAGGGGGAGCATTTTGAAATTGTATATGGAACGAGTAAAGGCGGACGTGTTAAAGCTATACAATTTTTTGCACCAAAAGATATTGAAGAAAAAACAAAACAACCACACACTGCTCTTATTCATCTTGAGAAGAGCTACTTCGGTGGAAGAGTGGAACTGAGGATGAGGTTGGTGGAGGTGAGGTAGTAAGACGGGAAGACATTAAGACACCAAGACTTTACGATATAGAGAAAAGAAAAACGCGAGGGAGGATTGCCTCGCTCGCGTTAGAAGATATACCCGACCAACTCTGCACTACTTCTTTAGCACAGAAAGAATTCGATCATTCTCCTCTTGTTGTTTCAACTGTTGAATCATCCTCCTTTTGTATAGATTTAGATGCTCACTGATGTCACTACTTGATGTTTGAATGTTTTTGGGAACATTAATTGCTTCGGCCTGTGAAGCGGTCTTAGCAGCTCCAATTTCAGCCTCCACGAGTTTACGTATCTTAAAGCCCAGATTTCTTCTATTGTTGCAACCGCAAATCCAGTATGCTCCATCCCCCGGACTGCTGCCGCAAACCCAGATCGAGTGGTACAGTCTAACTAATTCATCAGTTGTTTTGCACGAGTCTTCTTCCTGAGTCAAAAGGATGTTTTTCCGGCTTTCGAATGGCTCAACCACCAAATGCAAGTACTCTCTTTCTTCGTTGTACCATATGTCGGTAAGCTTCAATGCAATCGCTCTGTACTCGTTGAATGTTTTGAATTCTTTCAGCTTCCTGCCAACATCACTGAAGACGTCAATTATCCTAGAAAGGGTATAGATTTGTTCTCTCGACAAATCCCGGTACTCTTCTAAGCCAAGGGGTCCCCGACCTGTCTTGGAACGCATGTAGGCTTTGTACCAAACCCACAAATCTGAGCTTTCTCCTGCAACGTTGCGAATCCTCTTGCCAAGATTGAGAATATCCCCCAGGTTGCACTTTTCATTAGACTTAATCATTAGACCAAATTCTCGCCACAAACCTGGATAACCGGCAACCTCCTCAACTTTTTCCGGTGTAGATCCTGTTTCATTCGCAACTTCGCCCGAATCGATTGAGTTTGCCCACTCGAGTTTGGCGGTCAGCTCAATCTCGAACAGCACCCAAGGATCGATTTTTACCTCAACCACAGAAACCTCGTTGCTCCTACCGAACATAATTCTCCACAGATTAAAAATAAATTTGAACATATTTTCTCCTCACACCTACGCCATTTCCGAATGGAAATGTAACGTGGTGCACCTGTACTCCAGGATATGGACTGGTATCGATCACAGTGCATATTCTGGAGACAGGGGAATATTTTTGTTAAGGAACTGTTTCTTGTCTGATAACAAAATACAATAAAAAACATTAAGTGTCAATTAGTTTGTCATTTCGCCTCTATAATTCTCACAAAACTATTGTATTATAATAGTATTTATGCTATTATTATTTTGACAATTTTGTCGTCATTTATGAAAAATAACTACTTATCTGCATCAGGTCTTGATGAAAAGGAATCCGTCGCCTATATGGCACTCCTTGAGCTTGGGGAGGCGACGATGAGCGAACTTGTGAAGAAGTCAGAGCTCAAACGGTCGACGTTGTATTTCATTATCGAAGCACTACACAAGAAAAGGCTGGTGAGTATTGTTAAAAAGGGTAAGAAAACAGTCTATACCGCTGAAGATCCAAAGAGATTGCTCGAACAAGCAGATGAGAATAGACGTAATCTCGAATACTCGATGCCAGAGCTTCTTTCTATTGCAAATAATATTGTTAAAAAGCCAAAAGTGAGATTCTTTGAAGGAGAAGAGGGGATAAAGGAAGTGTATAGAGATATTCTGAGATATCCTGATCAAAAAATGCATGCTTGGGTGTCGGAGTCGATGATGACGGGATTTGATTCGAAATTTATTACTGAGTACTACATACCAAAGCGTCTTGAGAAAAAGATATGGGCAGAAGTGATTGCGTCCGACACATCTATCGGTAAGGCTTTTAAAAGAGCAGATACCCCAGCACTCAGAAAGACAAAGCTCTTAGGTGCGACAGAGTTTCCACTTTCGATTGAGATTAGTCTGTATGGAAAGGATAGAATCGGCTTCATGTCGATGGAGGACAAGCTCGGTCTGATTGTTGAGAGTAAACCTATTGCAGACACACTTCGAAGCCTTTTTGCGTATCAATGGAAGCACCTTGCGGAGTAGAAGTCATTCAATTTTTTGCACCAAAAGATATTGAAGAAAAACAAAACAACCACACACTGCTCTTGTTCATCTTGAAAAAAGTTACTTTGGTGGAAGAGTGGAACTGAGGATGAGGTTGGTGGAGGTGAGGTAAGGAGAAGTGAGAGATGATGGTTTTATTTTCTTTTACTTAGGTCAGAGTATATACTTTAGTGATATACAAATATGTTACAAAAATTCCAACCAGAGTCACCAAGTATGGGACCTAGTACCGAAATTACTTTAGAAGAGCAGCAAGAAAAAAATCGAAAACATCTTCTGCATCATATCGGTGAACATATTTTTGATACACCTCCGCATTTTCAAGGAGAAGCGAAAGCTTTTCAAAGTATAGGAGACTCTCTTATTGGGGCAGTTGATGCACAAGTTGGTAGAACCGAACCTCCTCTTGATGTTAAGCGAGTACTTTTTCAATCTGGAAAAAGTTATGTGGTAATTGGTAAAAATGGAGTAGGGAAGAGTACATTCTTTGATGCATTTATGGAAAAAAATAACGCCTTCTTTACACAAGGTTCTTATGGGTATAAAGAGGGAGTACATGGAGCAAAGTCTCTCCGAATAGGGCGGCTTAATCAAGAAGAGTTGCTTGGTGAGATAGGGTCAATGCAGTCACGAGAGGTACTCCTTACAGCTATTGAAAAATATAAACAAGATTTTCCAATAGATTGGGAAGATATGGATAAGTATGATGAAAATATGAGAAACCAAGAAGCGCATCAGCGTGTAGAGGAGTTACTTGGAAAGATGCAGGAGCTTTTTGAAATTGATATATTTTTAGACAGAAAAGTGGAAGAACTTTCTGGTGGCGAGAGAACAAAGTTATCGTTGGCAATTTTACTTGCAAGTGAGCCTGACATTTTGTTCCTTGATGAGCCGACGAACCATCTTGATCTTGAAAGTATTGCTAAGCTTGTAGGTCTCTTTAAGGTGTATCAGAATGCAGGTGTTTCTATTGTTAGTGTGAGTCATGTTGAGTGGTTTTTAGATCTTGCTGGCAAAGATGGGACAATAGAACTTAAACGAGAAGCTGGCAGTAGAACAGTTACACAATCAAATTCTCCTCACTCAGAGTATGTTAAAAAAGAAAGACATGAGACAGCTTTTATTAAACCAGTGGCATGGGATACAAAATATACATATCCATTTTCTCAAGCAACTGCTTTTAGTACTGACCCAACTATTACACTTCCTAACTCTCCTATTAAAGACACTGAAGTTCCAACAGTTCATGGAGGTGAAATTACAGTTCTTTCAGGTAAGAATGGAACAGGGAAGACAAAAATCATGGAAGCCATGGTTAAGAAAGGTGGTCTTTATTTTAGAAAAGAAAAAGGTTTACAAATTGCGTATTTGCCACAGTTTTGGCCTAAAGAGGTTACAGAAGGATCCGTAGAAGATTTTTTCTCATGGGTAAAAGAAAGTACAAACCCTCATAGTGAAAAAACTGCAGAGCGTTTTCGTAAACAATTAGGAGAGCTAGGTTTTAGAAGTGAAACATCGAAGCTATTAAACTCACCGATTAGTTCTTTGAGCGGAGGAGAACAGCGCTTGGTATGGTTTGTGGCAGTAAGTGTTCTTGAAGGGACAGACATGCTTATTTTAGACGAACCAACAAATCATATGGATGAAGCAGCAATGCATTTCATTGCAGAAGCAATTAAGTCTTTTCCTGGAGGGGTGGTGCTTTCTACTCATGACTTACGTCTTATGGAAGAACTTGGTGGTAATAAAGCAGAAAATAGACATGGTGTAGTAAATTGGGTTTTTGAGAGGAATAAGGAAGGTTCAACCTCAATCACTTCAAGTAAAGAAAGTCCACTTCATTACGCAGAAGGTGTTATCCATGAAGCACGAGGTAAAGCAGGAAGGGTACAATTATAGTGCTTAAACTGTATTGTAAAGAAATGTCTTTATACACCACTTATTCATCTTGAGAAGAGCTACTTTGGTGGGAGAGTGGAACTGAGGATGAGGTTGGTGGAGGTGAGATAATACAAGATATTAAGAGAAAAAGATGAAAAGAAAAAGGCAAGGGGTTACCCCTTGCCTTCGACACTGTGTTGTTTTCCATATCCATTCTCTTTACCCAACCGTTCACCGAACTTTGTTGTTGGTATGAGTTCGATGTTAGAGAGTGTGAATGCTTTTGACCTATCCTTTTTTGTAAGAACAAGACCCGATTTTCTCGTCAGAGCATCAAAAGCTTCAAGTGGTGTAGGGTACGGAAACCTTTTTTGCATTTCGCAAACCAAGAACCAGAATAGCTCCTTCACTGAGACTTGGCATAGCGGGTCACCGGAAAAGCTCTTTGACCTCGCCGCGTATTTCTCGGTATTGATCATGATGCTTCTGAGACGCCTCATACGATCCAGACCTACCATCTTCTTGAACGACAAGTATTCAGCAACACTAAGTCCTGCGTGATAAGCATAGTAACGAATCATTGAGTCTTCGTATTCTATTTGTAGAGATGTGACTCCGTAGTAAGGAGAACTTTTCTGTGGTCCTTGGTAGAGATCTTCAAGAAGGAGATTTCGCCCCCATAGTTCTTTTTTAAGTTTTTCTGATGACCAAGCAAACTTCTTGCAAATAGATCGAGGGGCCTCTTTCTGCGTAAGAAGGAAGATGGCTTCGTCAACTTGGGATTCCAAAAGTTCTTGTTTTCGAAGCATCCTTTGGAGAGTTGATAGCAAGCTACTAGGACGTAGTTTTAGCTCTAAGGCATCTACTTTAAGTTGTTCTAGAATTTCGGTAACACGCCCAAAATCTTTTTTATTGAGACCTTTTTTCCTAGTATTTGATTTCTTTGCATAGGTCCTTTTGCGTGTAGGTTGTGGTTGCTGCTGAGTAGCATCCACCACATCATCGACTGAGATTCCTAATGTTCCACTAATTTGTTTGATCGTTGCGCCTTCCGCTCGAAGCTTGCGCACGTGTGCCGTAATTCTATTTTTTTGAACGCTGCTGGTTACCATGAGTGTTCCTCTCATTGAAAGTAAAGAACGGATGCAGATTACTCTAACACCGATATGAGTCTGGTGTCAAAGAAGTAAACAGGGGTAAGATTTTAAAAATAGTATCTGTAATATGCTAGAATAAAAATATGAAAATTAAAAAATATATTGCAGCTGGAATAACATTTTTTGTTATAACTGGCGGATTATATGCATACTTTATCCTTGGTAATCAAGCACGTGCCTCAAGAGCACTCACACAAGGAAGAGAATATACATCTAAGATGTATGGCGACTATACAATTGCTGGTCAAAATTGCCAAGGGGAAGATTCTGATAATAATGGGTATGTAACTTGTAATTTTAGAATAAAGCAAAATTCTGGGGTTGTCGAGAAAACAATTACGCTACAATGTCCAACATTTATTAAAAGTTTTATGGCAACAAGCTGTAAGGAGCAGGGGGTTACAATTAATAATCAGTAGATTGTAGTGGTTATATAAAAATAAACGAGACGAAGGGTGCTAGCCTCCGTCATAAAAGTCATCTATTCAAAAACCAAGTATTTTGTTTTGAAACTAGTATGCTCGTACCCAAATGGCTCCCCTTCATACACAGAAGTCATTTTTCTACGCTCATGTGCAATTTGTGTATACAGAGCAATTGGGAAGAATTGCAAAGGAGAAACCCTTCCTTGTTCTCCTGTGGAATCCTTGTCTGAGGAAGGTGTGGGCTGAGATCCTGACAACTCTTCAGAAGGAATTATATGAAGCACCACTTTTTTTGCTTGTTTGAGGAGTTTGAGAATAAAAGTTCTTAACGCTGCTTCAGTTCTCACCATGTAGTGATGCTGTAGAGAGTTTACACAGATCAAGTCAAAGTAGTTGTTTTGATCAGAAAGAAGTAGAATATCTCGCTCAAAAAAACATGACTTCCTGTGACTTGCCAAAGCTTTATGGCTTTCGTAGTAGGTCTTCATTTTTTTAAGCGTATCCTTGTCCATACTGAAGCCTAGATAAATACCATAGGGTTGTTTCAGCGAGCTGACAAGGGTTCTATATGTTTCTATATCTCCACAACCAAGTTCAAGAATTGAATCGTAGAGACCTCCACCTAGGGACTGAGATAGTCCGGATAGTGGGGTGTGCTCTATTTCACTGTTCAGTACAAAGGTAAGATTTCCCTCTCCAGTAGACAATGAATTATTTTTCACGGGATTACTCCTGTATATGTAAACCTATAGTTGTAACATACAACTTCTACATATAACACTATAGATAAAATGTGATATTACAATTTTTATTTGTAATAAAATTACTTTTTTGTAAAAGTTCTTTAATTACAATATTTTTCTAGAAGTAAATATGACCTAAAAAAGGTCATATTTACTTTAAGTTTTGAATAATTAACAATTAAGTATCTATATTTTATTTAAATTAAATATTTTTTAATATAAATGTGACACTTTTTATGTCATATTTAAATGTATATTTAACATTGATAAATATAAGTTTTTTAATATTTTTGTGTATATAGTACCAAATTAAAAGAGTATTTCATGTTTGTTTATAAACTAGATTTTGTTAGCAGGATAATGAAAGCTTAAACGCTATCAATTCTGCTTACATTGAGTAACCCGTAGCAAAGGAGATCGAAATGAATTTCGTCGTCGTCGCAGGTGGATGGCCTCCGGTCAAAAGCTGAACAACCCAGCCCAAGAGCTGCCTTAAAAGCAGCTCTTTTTTTATGTTAAAATATGAATAAATTTTATGGGTTTATATTTTTTTACTAAAAATGAGCAAAAAGTTTTTTTAATTCTTACTGATAAGCCTGAATCAGTGACTTGTTTAGCTAAAAATGCAAAAGTACCAAGAACCTCAACTGAAAAAGTACTTAAAAGACTTGTTTTTCTTGGTTTTGCAATAGGTAAAAAAGTACATAACAAAAAGCGCCATCTTTACTCTAGAGCAAGCTTGCAAAGTATTAATGAAATTGTGGAATCTTTTAGGTTAGATTTACTGGGTAGTAAAGTTATAAATAAAATAGGTGTTAAGGTTTCTGAGGAATGTTTAGTAAATATTTATTCGGGACGCGAAGGTATTATAAATTCTTTAAAACACATGCTTTCCATCAGAAGTCATGAACGTGTTTATGGAGTCCAAGGAGCAGATTCTTTGGCTGACTGGGTTCAATATCTTGGAGAAAAGGAAGTTGTTAATTTACATTCAATAATTAAACAGAATAATATTATTATTGTTTCATTAAGAAGTGGTAAGTTAAAAAAAGAAGTTGCAGATAAAAATAGGAAAATTAAAGAATCGTTTAAAGACAGACTCTCTCAGTCACACAGTATCCCTGATAAATTTTTCCATGAAAAATTATCTATTTATGTATTTAAGGATACTATTTTATTTATTGATCTGAAATCAGAAACAGCAATTGAGCTAGTGCATAAACCGTCTGCATCTGGTTTTCTTAAATTGATTAACTTTGTACTTACAAAGACAGATAGGGATAACCTATTTTAAAAAACCCTCGAGGTTATTCGAGGGTTTTGTTAAAAGCTAGAATCGAATGACGAAAGGTCCCAAAAGAAGTAGGAATATCAAAATTCGTTGCTAAGTAGCTAACTCCTAGAGATTGTGCTATTTCTTCTAATTGCTTTTCGCACATAAAATGGACAATTCCACCAAATTCTCCACAAAATTCTGATTCATCAAGTACACGTGTTACATTTTCATGAATACCGTGTGTATCTGGCAGAATAGTATCGATAAGTACTAGGTTGGCATGAGTAACAGCTTTTCTTATAAGGACTTCTTGTCTTTGAAAATCAAAGAGGTTAATAAGTGTATATGGAACACAGACAATATCGTAGATATTGGTCATACTAAGCAAGAAAAAGTTCTGTAGATGGAACGAAAGTTTAGGAAATCTTGTCTTGGCATAGGAAACAAATGAGCTATTAGTATCTATCCCTGTGTATGTATCAACAATTCCCTCAAGATGTTGACCTATATCACCGAGACCACTGCCAACCTCAAGTAGGCTAATCGGACCATTGTGAGAAATTCTATATTGATCAATGTACATCTTGAATGCTAAATATTCAGAGGTACGATTATGAAGAATTCCTTGGTGTTTCATGATGTCTAAGAAAACCTCAGGGCTCATATTTTGCTGTGGAGTTTCAATAGCTTCTATTCTTGACATGGCATTTCTCCTAGAAGTTTACTAAGGTCCATCCATTATGGTATATGGATATCAAAATAAAGACAACGTTGACAGTTTATACTTTAAAAGATGTATGTTTGTATTTAATTTTGGTAGAATGGAACCATGAAAATTACTATATATACTGATGGATCTTCACGAGGCAATCCAGGTCCTGGTGGTTGGGCTGCAATTGTACTTACTGACAGTGAGGTGATCGAGCTTGGAGGCAACGAAACGCTTACGACAAATAACAGAATGGAATTAATGGGAACAATCGAAGGTCTTAAACATATTAATGCAAGACAGCAAGACACAGAAGATGGGGAGCAAAATGATTATAAAGTGACTGCTGTTGAAGTGTGTACTGATAGTGAATATGTAAAAAAAGGAATGACAGAATGGATTAAGGGATGGATTCAGAAAGGATGGAAGACCTCGACAAAGAAAGATGTACTCAATAAAGATCTTTGGGAAAAATTATTGCACGAGGAAGAAAGACTCAAGAAAGGCGGAGTTGTTCTTACGTGGAAATATGTGAGAGGTCATGCTGGAGTTCCTGGCAATGAGCGCGCGGACACAATCGCAACAAGCTGTGCAGACATGATACAAGGAAAACACGGTGATGCAAACGGTTTGCAATTGTTTCGAGGAGAGCGAAATGCATATCCGTACTTATAAGTTCGTCTTTTTTTTATGCACAGAGCAACTATCATAACCTTACTTGGAATTGTTGTGGGGGTTGTGCTCGGTGAAAAAACTGTCCACGGGTCAGTTATCGCAAGTGTGGCAGCTGTGGCTAGTATATGCTCCTTAAGTATTTATTTTTTTGAGAAGAAGTATATAGGTAGAGAAAATAAAAAAGTAACTACCTCTACATTTTCTCTCTCTCATTATATTGGTTTGTTTTGTATTGCGCTTGCGCTTAGTATTGTGCGAACACAATTTGAAGAAGAAAAAAGTAATTTTATCTGCGAACGTTCGTGTACATTTCAGGCAACTGTCGTTACTGCGGCAAAAGAAAAAGATGCATATCAAATAGTAAGTGTTCTACCGGAGAGTGAAGTTTCTACGAGGTATGTTCAAATAAGAATTCCTCTGTATCCAAAATTTCAAGTAGGGGATAGGGTGACTCTTTCAGGTGTGGTTTCGCTACCGAAAACATTCATTCAAAATGAAGGTAAGCGTCCATTTAAGTATGCTACATATTTAGCACTTCATAATGTCGGGAGTGAGATGTTATATCCAAAAATAGAAATTATACGTACTGTTGAAAATACTAAAAATATTTTTGTATACTTACAATCTTTACGAGAAATTTTTGTAAGCACTGTTTCTGTGTATGTCGATGAGCCGGCTTCGTCACTCGCAACAGGGATGCTTTTTGGTGATCGGACAATGTCACAAGAACTTGTACAAACATTTCGTGTAGCAGGTCTTTCTCACATCGTAGTACTGTCTGGTTTTAATATTGCGATACTGATTAGCTTTGTACTTTTGCTCGCTGTATTCATGCCTCTTATTGTAAGAGTGTTGTTTGCATTTTTAGTCGTAATATTTTTTGTCCTCATGGTTGGGGCTGAAGTTAGTGTCATACGAGCAACACTTATGTCAGGAGTTGCACTCACGGCATTACTTTTTGGGAGAGCTTATTCTGCTCGTCAAGCACTACTACTTTCTCTTATTGCTATCATTATGTATGAACCAAAATATCTTTTGTATGATGTATCCTTACATCTTTCTTTTTTGGCAACAGCAGGAATTATTTACTTACAAGAAGTATTTAGTATTCTTTTTCAAAAAGTTACGTCAAAAACATATCGAGAAATTTTGATCACAACATCTGCTGCATACGTTGCAACATTACCATACATTATGTATACCTTTGGAACAATTTCGATCTACGCGCTTATAGCTAACATGCTGGTTCTTCCTCTTGTTCCGGTCATGATGCTCGTAACTTTTTGTGTCATTGTCACAGCTCCTCTTGCGAACTTCTTTGGATTAATTTTTGGGTACGTAGATACCTTTTTAGGTGAGCTTATTATTCTTGTTGCACGCAGCGTCGAGACACTTCCTTTTGCCGCGATCACAGTTACTGTTTCGTTTGCAGGTATGAGCTTGCTCTATGTAGGTATTATTATATTTTCATATTTCTTTACCATACAAAAAAATAATGAAACGTTGCTTACAAAAGACGATTCAATTATTTCTGGAACAATCTCTTATTAAATAAGGCTATGCATTTTTTTGTTGAGAGAATGTTCTGTATACAAAAAAGAGTACAGTGATTCCAATAAGAAATGAAACGCCAGAGATTTTTCCTAAAGTAACATGTTCACCAAAATAATATCCAAGAAATGTAAGTGCATTAGCCCAGAGGAATGATGCAATTAAAAAGATGCATGATGTGATTTTTGTCTTTGTTTGCGCGAGGCCAGCAACGATTGGAATAAATGCTTTTATCGAGGGTATTAGTTTTCCAAAAAAAATCCACCACATCCCTCGTCGTGAAAAAGTTGCGTGTAGACCGGTGTGTATTTTTGTAAATGTGGCATCATCAAGCATAAGTATTTTTTGAGCAAGAGGTTTATCATATTTTTTGATAAGCATAAATGTGATAATGTTTCCTAATGTGTTTCCGAGAGTTCCTGCAATTATTGTCGGTATAAAAAGAAGTGATCCTGTGCTTACAAAGTAACCACAAATAATGTAGAGAAACTGTGATGAAGGAAAATTAACTGCACCATTGGTAAGCATCAATATAAAAATTGCAATGTAAGAAAATTGAGAAATTATTGTATGGAGATCTGGCATAAGAAGTAGTATACAGTGTGAAGAACAGAGCGTATAGCGTGTAGAAAAGAAAGGTACGACCACGAAGTGGTCGTACCTTTCTTTGAGTGATATCATATATGATATGAAAGTCTGGTATGAAGAGACGAGGCAGACAGTTAAAAGTTTTTTCTATGAGTATGGAAAACTCGTAAGTTGTATTGTTCTCCTTCTTGTGGTGTGTGTTCTTTTTAATGAGCTCGTCACATCGCTTACTCCAAAAAAATTACGAGTATCTTTTTTGGATGTTGGCCAAGGTGACGCTATCTTGGTACATACTCCAAGTGGACATACTATGCTCATAGATGGAGGGCCTGATGACCGAGTACTTGAAAGACTTGCTGATGAACTTACATATTTTGGTAAACATCTTGATGTGCTCATTGCAACACATGGTGATGCTGACCATATTACAGGACTTATTCCAGTCCTAAAAAAATATGATGTTGGTCATGTTGTTATGTCTCCGCTTTCTGGGCATACGGGAATTTTTAGTGAGCTTGAAAAAAGTATAGCTGAAGAACAGGTGGCAGTGAGTGTTGCAAAAAAAGGAGATGAAATTATTTTTGGTGACGGAGTAGTAGCACATATTTTGTATCCCGAAGCAAATTTTCACGGAAATGAAAAAGATACAAATGATGCATCTGTATCACTCGTGCTTACCTATGGAGATGAATCAGTGTTACTCACTGGAGATCTTCCGAGTACGTATGAATCAAAACTTATTCAAGAGGTGCTGCCACAGCATATAACTATCTATAAAGCTGGGCATCACGGGAGTAAATATTCAAGCGGAGATAGGTTGCTCTCGTATAGTAGACCACTCTACACTGTGGTGAGTGCAGGTAAAGATAACAGGTACGGACACCCTAACCTTGAGACTCTTGGAAGACTAAAAGTCTATACACAAGAAATTCTTTCGACGATTGATAAAGGAACAATCACGTTCTTGCTAGATGGGGATACGACGGAAGTGCATACAAGTAAATAATGCAAACTATTTGCATAATATACTGAATAAGTAAAAGTCCTCAACAAAATGGAAACAGTACTAATTGTTAGTATTCAATGGTAAAAGGGAATGAGATGGAAGCATCTTTTTCAGGGAGACCAGATGGATTATCTTTCTTGAGAACAAGAGTTGCTTTACCTGTATACATTTTAGGGATCACAATATTTGCTTTGAATGGAACAAATTCAGTCGTCATCCATTCACTCTGAGCTTGTGCAATTCCTTGTGCAATGAGCGCTCCGTTCTTATCATGCACTTCTATAGGAAATGATGCTTCGAAAAACCAAGTGCCACGTGCTTTGCCTAGTACACTAAATTCTTTACCAGTAACAGCCCCAGGAAAGGGAACGTTAACGATAATGTTATCTGCAGTAGCATTCGAATAGGTAATTTTTTCAGGGAGCTCCTCGGCGTATGTTCTTCCGTCAGGAGTCTTGCACTGTCTTGGGTGACTTTCGAGAATCGGGTACCCAGCACGTAAACAGTCTTCAAATGAAAGTACTGCGGGAGGAAGTTGCTGTATTTCTTTTGGTGCAAAAAACTTCCACGATACAGCAAGAGCTGTTACACAAATAATCGTCATCACGAGGATTGTTGTAGTATGTTTCATATACTATGAATATATACCTACTTCAGTATAAAAACAACTAAAAAAGAGGATATCTCTATATGTACGTAAAGAAAAATGCGATTACCTATGAGTAATCGCATTTTTCTTAATATTTAAAGCTTGATTTGGAGGTGGATTCCTTTTTTCATGCAAGAAGTACAGATCTTTACACGGGGACCATTAGGGATACGTGCCCACTGAAGGTTAGGGTATACACGACGAGAGCCACAAGGATTAAACTTGGTAGCACGAACAGAGTTAGAGTATTTTCCAACAACTTTTGAACCTTTTTCGCAGAGAGGACAGATGTTTGCCATAGATTTCTAGTTAGTCGTCCTATCTTACTATATATATGGACTTTTTGCAAGTTCGGTTTTTACTTTTTAGTTGCTTTCGAAACATAGTAATTATAAGGGTGTGGTACAAAAGTGATTTTTCTTAGAGGTTTTCATTTTTTGATGTAATGAGAGCTGTTTTACAGAGTATTTAGGAATATTTTAAGTGTAGTCAACGGTATTGATTACATTAACAGTTTAATAGCTACTCATTATGATATGATTGTTAGTATGAACGAATTAATTGGCATTTCACAGGGAATATTTCCGTTTCTTATTATTATCTTCTCTATCATTTTACATGAAATAGCTCATGGTTACGCTGCATATGTACAAGGGGATTACACAGCCCATAGGGCAGGACGTCTTACACTTAACCCTGTTCCGCATATTGATATGATTGGGTCTGTGATTATTCCGTTTATAGCATTTCTCACAGCTGGTACATTTTTTGGTTGGGCAAAACCCGTTCCATATAACCCATACAATATTCGTACAAGAATTGGGCTTGCATTTGTTGCATCTGCTGGGATTCTTACTAATCTTTTACTTGCGCTTATTGCAGCTATTGCATTTAAGTTTCTTTTTATGCAAGGAATTCTCACAGAAACTCTAGGTAAGGCAATATTTACTGTTATTTCTGTTAACGTTTCACTTGCATTCTTTAATCTAATCCCGATCCCTCCGTTTGATGGAATGGCCATCTTAGAAGCGCTTTTCCCAAAGTTAACCATTAAACATAACTTTGTGAACAATCCTCTCTATATGGTGGGGGCAATTCTTATAGCATCTGTCCTTTATTCAATATTCATACCACACGTATTTTCCTTTATAGAATCAGTTCTTTTGTAATGTTGATGCAGAAGAGTGTATAAGTTGTCTTTTATATTTGTCTTTTATTTTGTATACTAGATGGACGATGTATTCCCTTCCTTTTACAAAACAAAAAACGGCAAAGAAAAGATCAATGCAAGGCATTTCTTCTCGTGGTCATGTACCGAAGGAGACTTCAAAAGTATTTAAAAAATCACGACAGATTAGTACTGTTACACATAAAGAAATAGCTTCCCCGTATCTTAAAAAAATAAAACGTTATACAAAACAAGGGGTAAAGTCCTTACTGCTTTCTTCGGCGTTTCATTCATCATTTAAAATTGTATCTTGGGTTGTTATTTCTTTTGGTTTTGTATATGGTTCGTATTTTTTTATCAGTAAAACGTTTGCCAATGAAGTTGTGGTTTCACAAAGTGAAATTGTTGCACGCGTGGCAAGGCTTACCCCATTACCTGCTGAAGACCCTTACGAGATTGTCCGTGTGCAAGATGAAACAGATTTACGGAAACAAAATCCTTTTTATAAGGATATAAAAGAAGGCGACTACATACTGATGTATAAGAATGTAGCTGTTATTTACGACTTACGGGCTAATGCTATTGTGGCAGTGAAACACGTTGAAGGTGCTCCAAGATAGTATTTTCCGCTATTTTTTCTTTAAGAAAAGATAAAGAGGGCTTGCAAATTAGTATTTTGTTTGGTAGTATTCTACGTACAATTCTATTTTCGTTTTTTATGCCAACAATTAACCAACTCGTAAAGAAATCACGTTCTCAAGTAATACGTAAATCACGTTCTATTGCGATGACTCGTGGTTTCAATGCAATTCAGAACAAGCCTAATTTCTATAATTCACCATTTAAGCGTGGTGTATGTATTAAGGTGACAACAACAACACCTAAGAAGCCAAACTCTGCACTTCGAAAAATTGCTCGTGTTCGTCTTACTAACGGAATGGAAGTAACTGCATATATTCCAGGAGAAGGACACAAACTTCAGGAACACTCAGTAGTAGTACTTCGTGGAGGACGTGTGAAGGACTTGGCTGGAGTACGTTACCATATCGTTCGCGGAAGACTTGATGCAACATCAGTAGATAAGCGTCGTCAGGCACGATCACTCTACGGAGCTAAGCGTCCAAAGGCAGGAGCAGCAGCACCAGCAAAGAAGAAATAACTAACGCGGACATCGCAGACTTGATGCAGACCACGCAGACATACACAAAAAAAGCGCAACCGAAGGTTGCGCTTTTTGCTATCAAGATTCCTTGAAGTGTCTTTTGAGGTTGAGTCAGCGCTTGTTAACTGTAATGTGTTAGAATACAACAATGAAAATTGCTACATATAATCTCCATAATCTGTATGATCCGGGAACGTTTGTTGATGATAAAACAACAGAGCCAATCAACGAGCGTTTTTTTAATGAACGTATTGCATATTTTACTGAACAGTTTCGCACACTTAAACTTGATATTATCTGTCTTCAAGAAGTAGGAGGGGAAAAAGGTGTTGCCTTAATTGGAGATGCGCTTGGGTATAGTTATTTTTTTGCAAAGCCAAATAAGCGAGGGATTCGTATGGCTGTCCTCTATAAAAAAGAGCTAACAGAATATATTTTTTGCGAGAGTGTTAATCTTGGTAGTCTCTACATTCCTTCAATACAAGAACGAGGAGATACAAAGGATTTACAACCAATTGTACAGTCAAGAGATATTCTTGAGATCACGCTTCGTACTAGCGAAAAAACAATTTCTATTAACACGTTTCATTTAAAAAGTAATCTTCCACAGTATCTAGAAGGTGATGATATAGAAAATGATAGTGAAGCATATGTAGATGGGAAGTTTCGTTGTGTTTTGTATAAGATAATGGAACTTCGCGCAATAAGAAAACATGCAACTTCACGTCTACAAGAAGGTAAGGAAATAATTTTACTTGGGGATTTTAATGAGAATAATATAGCAAGTACATTTGATATCCTTAAAGGAAGTCAAAAAGAAGAATTGCGATTAGAAGATGTGCTTAAAACATATGAAGGGGATGTAACTACTCATTATCATAGAGGAGGTAAGCTTACTTTTGATACTATTCTAATTTCACAAGGACTAGTTGAGAAAGTTACAGAAGTTAACGTGGAGAATAAAGAGTTGAAGGATTGCAGTATGCTTCCACTTGAAGCAGAAGTTGTGGGGACAGATCACGCGCTTGTCTGGGTTGATCTTAAGGATAAGTAGTAGTTTTTAAATATGATTATTAATAATACAGTGCGGCAGGCAAAGCCTACCGCACTGTATTACTAAACCTAAGTAAAGATATTTGCAGGGTCTCTCCTCATTTTGTAGTATTATGTATGAACTCTTTCTTCTGAAAGCAGGGTGTCATGGAAACCATACTGTTTGTTATAGTTCCTATTCTTGTGCTGCTCGGTTCTTTGTTTGCTTTGTACAGAGATCGTACGCGAAGTCATCTCTATACGGGTGTGATTGACGATAGATTCTTGAAATATTTTGAAAAAGGAGCTAAGTACACGCTCTATGAATTTATCAAGCACGTAGATTATCTAACAAGAGGTGGCATACAGCTTGAAAAAGAAGCTTTACGTGCATGGCTGGAAGATGCTTCCAAGAGAGGTGTCCTTTCAAGTAAGTGGGAAAAAATTCCGCTAGAAAAAGGATACTACGAAGCAAATAGATATTTTCTTCCCGAAACGGCGCAATGAGCGCCGTTTTTTCATTTTTGCTATTTTTATAAAACTATTGTAGTATATACAGCACTCGTTACTGAGTAATGAAGCACTTACTGAAATTAACATCTTGTGGAGTACCCTCTGCTTCGGGGAACTAGAACACAAGAAAACCTAAGAAAGCGAAAGTCGGCTATTTCAATTACGCAGTTTTAATTTTTCTGGAAGAGAAAAAATAAAAACTGCGCATTGATTTTTATAGTCGCTTACGCTCCTTAAAAATCAAACGCATGCGTCGTAAAGTAAAAAATCGAAATATTGTATCTCCTGATTCACGATATAACTCAATGAAGGTTTCTAAGTTTATTAACTATGTGATGGAAGGTGGTAAGAAGTCTACCGCACAAGATATTGTGTACGGTGCTTTTGATATCATCAAAGAAAAGCTTAAAGTGGAAGACCCTCTTGAAACTTTTAATGCTGCGCTACAGAATGCAGGCCCTGTAACTGAAGTTCGTTCACGTCGTATCGGTGGAGCAAACTACCAAGTTCCTCGTGAAGTACGTGAAGATCGTCGCTTTATGCTTGCACTTCGTTGGATTCTTGAAGCTGCAAACAATAAAAAAGGAAAAGCTATGCGATTCAAGCTTGCTGATGAGCTTATGGCTGCTGCAAACAACGAAGGAACAGCGGTTAAGAAGAAAGAAGATACACACAGAATGGCAGAGTCGAACAAAGCCTTTGCACACTTTGCTTGGTAAACAGCCTACGGCTCGCGGACTTACGCGGACCAGACGCAGATCACGCAGACAAATACAAAACGGTACATGTGTACCGTTTTGTATTTATATTGTCGCATGGTTGATAAAAAATTTAATACAAGAGAAATACAATAGAAATACAAAAGCGCGTCGTATGACGCGCTTTTGTATTATTTATTGATAACAGCTCACACTACCACTTTTTCTTACCTGTTGTATACTTATATAGTTGCTCTCAGATTGAGAGCTGTCCTTCAATCCAAGATACAAAGGAGAATTATCATGGATACAAACGTGTGTCGGTTGAGCGTTGATGTTGAGACTGGTGGCGGAAATCCGTATGATTATCCGTTACTAGAAGTTGGTATCTGTGTAGTGGGTGAAGAGTCTGTTGGTTTTGAATGTATGTTCATTCCTGAACCAATGCATTTTGATCGTGAAGCATTGAAAGCCATCAGACGTCCGCTTGAAGAATTTATTTTGCAAGGCGTATCACTCACTATCGGTATTAATCAAATGCTTGACTGGATCGATACAGTAGCTACTGGTCGTAAAGTAGAAATCAAAGGTCTTAATAGTGCTTTTGATTGGATGTTCTTAATGTACTCAGTTACAAAAGTGCGTGCACGTCATACACTTCCGTATCGAGTCGAAGAAATCGGTTCTTTCGGAGTAGGGATATTTCGTGAACCATTGTTTGCTCATGGGGATGAGTGGATCGTCAGAAAATTACAAGACCAAGCTCCTGATCTTGTGAGTACTTATGATCTTCTTAAACAAGAAGGTAAAAAACATACAGGGCTAGATGACGCAAGACGTCAATCGAGACTCATCTGCGCCCTTGAAGCATATATTTCTCGAAATGCTCATTCTTAAGAGTTATTTCTTTACAAAGGCAACAGAAAAGACTGTTGCCTTTTTATATTCTAAAGTATGTAACTAGTAATTATTGACACTATTGCCTAGGAGCTATCTCAGGTGTATTCTTAAAGAGTGTTCAACAACAATAAGGGTAATCCTTATGAAAATCGCTATCTGGGTGCTCTCGTGCCTGCTTACCCTCTCTCTTTTCGTTAATGTACTACAAACCTACGGGTATGTGCATTTCGGAAAGCTTGGGCATTGCAGTACGAAGTAACCTTTCGATCCGCAGTTGAGGCACAAGGCCACATGGATCAAACAATATTTATTGTATTGGCCATGTGGCCTTTATTATGTCTAATACTAGTAAAAGTGAGGGAGATAGTTAAGGTTGTGATTATAAAATCAAAATTAAAGATCAAAGGTTTTGGATACAAATAGTGCGGCGCTGTAGGCGCCGCACTATTTGTGTTTTCGCCCAATATATCTCATATATCTTTTGTTTCATTGTGTTGCAAGCTATTGGCTAAAAGCCAATTTTCATGATAGTATTACTATCACTGCAAAAGCGGTTTTTCTTTTCCCTATTTTGTATATACAAGAAAGGGAAAACGAATTTGCAATGCAAATTCGTTTTAATTAATAACCAATTACTAATAACCAATTACTATTATCACTATGGCTCGCGACTATCCACTTAACAAAACACGTAACTTTGGAGTTATTGCTCACATCGATGCGGGTAAGACAACAACAACTGAACGTATTCTTTTCTATACTGGAGTATCACACAAGATCGGTGAAGTGCACGATGGTGCAACCCAAATGGACTGGATGGAGCAAGAGCGTGAGCGTGGTATCACTATCACTTCAGCAGCGACAACTGCGTTCTGGAATCCTACATACATGCCATCTACGGATGTTTCTAAGAAATGTCGTTTCAATATCATCGACACTCCAGGGCACATTGACTTCACTATTGAAGTGAAGCGTTCTCTTCGTGTGCTTGACGGTGCGGTTGTGGTGTTCGACGGTGTTGCTGGAGTAGAGCCACAGTCAGAAACTAACTGGAGATATGCGTCAGATGCTTTTGTGCCACGTATTTGTTTTATCAACAAGCTCGACCGTATGGGTGCAAATTTTGACAAAGCGTTTGATTCTATCCTTGACCGTCTTTCAAAGAAGGCTGTTCGTATGCAGATGCCAATTGGGGCTGAAGAAAATTACAATGGTATCATTGACCTCCTCACTATGAAGGAAATGACTTTCACAGGAGAGATGGGTAAAGAAGTTGGTACAGCAGAAATCCCAAGTGATCTTCTTGAAGAAGCAAAGAAGCGTCGTGCTGAAATGGTTGAAAGAATCGTTGAGACCGACGAGAATCTTATGACTCAGTACCTCGAAGGAAAAGAATTTTCTATCGAGGTTCTAAAAGAAGCTGTTCGTAAAGCAACTCTTGCAAATGAACTTTTCCCAGTATTCTGTGGATCAGCTCTTAAGAACAAAGGAGTTCAGCTTGTGCTCGATGCTGTGATTGATTACCTTCCATCACCTCTTGATATCGCTGCACCAAAGGGTGTTGATGGTAATACTGGTGAACCTACTGTTGTAGAAGTTTCTGATACAGCACCTTTTACAGCTCTTGCGTTTAAGTCTATGGCAGATCCATTCGTAGGCCAGCTTACATTCTTCCGTGTATATTCAGGAACACTTGAAGCTGGATCATATATTTATAATGCTACAAAGGAAAAGAAAGAGCGTGTATCACGAATCCTCCGTATGCATGCAAATGAGCGTGAAGAAGTGAAGACTGTGTATGCTGGAGAAATTGCAGCAGCTGTAGGTCTTAAGGATACAGTTACATCAGACACCATGTGTACTGAAGAGCACCCAATTATCCTTGAACGTATTGTGATTCCAGAATCTGTGATCTCTATGCGTGTAGAACCAAAGACAAAGGCTGATCAAGAAAAGATGGGTATCGCACTCTCAAAGCTTGCTGTAGAAGATCCTACATTCCGTGTAGCATCTGACCCAGAGACATTTGAAACTATTATTTCTGGGATGGGTGAACTTCACTTGGATATTATTGTTGATCGTATGAAGCGTGAGTTCAATGTAGAAGCAAATACAGGTAAGCCTCAAGTTGCGTACAAGGAGACTATTCTTGGATCTGCTTCTGGTGAAGGTAAATATATCAAGCAATCAGGAGGTCGTGGACAGTATGGTCACGTGAAGATCAATATCAAACCTATTGACTACACAATTGCTATTGAAGATCTTCCAAAGAACACCAAGCGTTATGACAACTTTGAGTTTATTAACTCAATCAAGGGAGGTGCTATTCCACAAGAATTTATTACACCTGTAGAAAAAGGTCTTCGTGAAGCAATGGATCGCGGAACACTTGCTGGGTTCAAGATGGTAGATGTTTCTTGTGAAGTGTATGATGGATCTTTCCATGAAGTGGACTCCTCAGAAATTGCCTTTAAGCTTGCTGCCGGTATGGCGCTTGCGGATGCAGTAGGAAAAGCTAAGCCTGTTATCCTTGAGCCAATTATGAAAGTAGAAATCGTTACCCCAGACAAGTTCTATGGAGATATCACAGGAAACCTTTCATCTAAGCGTGGACAGATCGAAGGAATGGATGAACGTGGTCAGGATAAAGTGGTGCGTGCTATGGTTCCACTTTCTGAAATGTTCGGGTATGTAAACAGTCTTCGTTCAATGACAGAAGGGCGTGCATCATTTACTATGGAATTCGGAAAGTACGATGTGGTTCCAGCCAACATCGCTAAAGAAATAGCAGAAAACAAGAAGTAACTACTGCATTTTGAAGTAAAACAAAAAAACGAGCATGCTCGTTTTTTTTGTTTTTCAGATATCCACACACATATATACTGCATTCTAAAGTATAGGTATATACTACCTAGCAGGACATTATACGTTGCTCTTTTGTTCTTCTTACATTAATTTACATATCTATGAATACGTTTACTAAAAAGTTACTCGTGTCTGGTGCTATATTCTGTGCAAGTATTGTTTCAACACATGCTGCAATCACATCGGTTCTTCAGAAAGGAAGTTCTGGTTCACAAGTTGTTGAATTGCAAGTATTTCTAAAAAACAAGGGTTATTTTACTGATACTGTTAGTGGCTATTACGGATCAGTAACATCACTTGCTGTAAAAGCATATCAAGAAGCTAATGGTATTGAAGTTGCTGGTAGAGTGGGTAAAATTACTGCAGCAGCTATTAATGCTGCAATGGGAAGCTCAGATACTCAGTTACCAGAAATTTTTGTAACCACAAAGAACCCAACGGTTACACCAGGGAAACAAGTAGCAATCTCATGGATGTCCGCATATGCAACTTCATGTAAGCTTCCGAATGGAGCAACTGCAAAAATTGGTGTGTATTATGTAAGACCAACAAAAACAACAACATACTCGGTAACATGTACGAATGCAGTAGGTTCTGCAACAAAGGAGATCACAATTACCGTTGTTCCTACAGGAACAGTTATCAAGCCAGCTACTGGAACAGGTGTAGCTGTAGGTTCTCCGTCTGCTGGAACTGTAGCTACTACACATAGTGCAGGACATTCAGCACATAATCACTACGGAAGTACAACTAATTATGCGCCAATGAAGTTAGCTGTAGTTGCTGATGCTGATATAAATGATACAGCAGGTAATAGTGTTACGTGGGTAACAATTGCACAAGAAGGGGAGCCATACACACTTACAGGTATTCAGGTTGTCCGTATGGGAACAACTACCTCAGATGGAGTAAAAAGATATTACAAGAGACAAGATGTTGGTACTACACGATGTAGCTTTAATTGGGATATAGAAAAAGATTTTGCTTTCCCAGATAAAGATCCAGCGCCAGGTATCAAGAAAGTTTGTCAGATGAGAGTTTCATCTAAGATTACCGCACCTGCTCCTATGCCGATGGGTGGACCTGATATTGATGTCGCAAAAATTCCACCAGGATCAAGAGGGACTGACCTTGAAAATGTTAAGTATACAGGGGAGATGCCTGCTAACTCTGGAGATGGCATTGGTGCATTCCGAACAGTCTGTGACTATTCACATATGGCATTCGATGATCCGATTGTAAAACCTGGTCAACCAGGAGCTGCTCACCTCCATACATTCTTTGGTAATACAAGAACAAATGCATTCAGTACTGTAGATAGTATTGCGAATCAAGGAAATTCAACATGTCGAGGAGGTATTGCAAATAGATCATCATATTGGGCGCCTGCTATAATTGATACACGCACAGGTACACCTATGGCACCAAGAGCAAGTAACTTCTACTACAAGACTGGATATAATGGTATCAAGCCAGAAGAAGTAAAACCTTTCCCTGCAGGATTAAGAATTCTTGCTGGAAATCCAAATAATAATCGTCCAGCAGATACAAGTAAGTGGGAAGATTTACATTTTGGGTATAGTTGTATCGATGGAACTGATAAGTTTTATGGATGGACAAGTGAAATACCTAACTGTCCAATTGGCTCAACACTAGTAATGAACGTTAATTTTCCTCAGTGTTGGGATGGAGTGAATCTTGATTCACCAGACCATCAGAGTCATATGTCATATACTGTTGATCGTAAGTGTCCTGCAACACATCCAGTACCGCTTGTTGCTATAACCTTTAACGTAGATTACCAAGTTAAAGAAAAGGATGCACCTAAGTATTGGAGGCTTTCTTCAGATAGTTATGATAAAGCTTTACCTTCAGGGTATTCAGCACATGCTGACTGGTTCTTTGGTTGGAAAAAAGATGTAACAGAATCGTTCATTAAGAATTGTGATCAGGCAGCAAAAGATTGTGCATCTCACATGCTTGGTGACGGAAGAATAATCTTCTAATAAGTCATATCTATTCTTAATAGATAAACAAAACCTCTCACAAGAGAGGTTTTGTTTTTTTGTTAACGATTTTTATAGTTCTATATATCATCTATATATGTAATTTTATCAACAGAGTAGGGCGTCTTTAGAGTGGTATACTTTTTGTATGAAAAAAATCATACTTATTATGAGCATGTTCCTCGGTGTTTCATATGCAGGGGCAGCTACATCATGTACAGATATTGGTGTGAACCTTTTTCGATTTCAGGAATCATCAAACGTGCTTGCTTTTCAAAATTTTCTTTTTGATAAAGGCTTTTTAAAAGCGACGCCTAATGGTTACTTTGGAAATCAAACATTTGCCGCTGTAAAGCTCTATCAGCAAAGTAAGGGTCTATCTGCCGTTGGAAATGTTGGACCACTTACACGCGCTACCATTAAAAAAGAAACATGTACAAGTCTTTCAAGTACTACAACCGCGGCAACATCTCCTGTTGTTGGTAAAACAAGTCCTGCAGCCGCCGCACCTATCCCTACACTGAGTCAATCTTCATTACAGACACTTGCTACCCTTAATCCATATCCAAGCACTCCATCTGGAATGCGTAATGGAAAAAGAAGAGAAGACATAACAGCGCTCCTAAAAGCAATCTACGCACGATATGTTGATTCTCATGGGGTTCAGGTTATGTCAGTAGGTGAGACGCCTATTGAACTTTGTGCATACCTCAAACCTCTTAAAGTTGAAATCGCTTCATCTACTCTAGGTGATGTTGTTGTTACAAAAGATTCTCCATGTCTTAAGTTTGTTGATGTCTCATACTTGTTTCCAAATTTTTTAACAAATGTTCCTCGTGATCCAAGTATTATTTCTTCTGAAGATGTTCTCGGATATACAATCATGCGTTCAGAGTATAACGACATAACTATCCAAGCAAAGAGTGCAGAAGATGGGGCGATTATTAAGGTAACATGTAACTTTAATGGGTACTGTAAAGATATTAAGTATATAACTACGCTTACTTATAAAAAACCTAGCATAACATCACTTAGTCGTACAACATTTCTACGAGATGCTATAACTGCAACACCTCTTACAATTACTGGAGCAAATTTTACTGAGAAAAATATAATAAAGCTATACTCAGGATATACCTTGAAAGATACTATTTTAGGTGAAGTTACTTCGACAGAAGTTTCTTCTACAACTGATAAAATAACATTGGAAAATAATTTATTTAATCAGCTCTATCCATGTACATACGGAAACTGTTCTGAAAAGTTACCTCTTGGTGACTACATGCTTTCTGTTACCAATGAAGGAGGAGTGAGTAATACTCTTCGTGTTACTTTGAAAGGATTTACAACATCAACTATTGCCACACATGATAGTACTTCTATTACCCCTACGACAAAGAATGTAAAAGTAGCAACACTTACACTAAGTAGCTCATACCCACTATCGCTTAAATCACTCACACTCACTTCAACCTCAACTGCAAAAAATCTTCCAGCAAAGCTAACTAATTTTGTCCTTAAGGATGCACTTACTGGAACATCTTATGCTGGAGGGTCTGGAGTCTTTGGTTTTTCTGGGGTAACTCTTTACGAAAATCAGTCAAAAATATATGATCTGTATATTGATGTAAGTGATATGGAGTTTACTGATGCTGGATTTATAACATATGGAGGTAAGATTGGAGTAACCGATGATACAACAGGGGCACAAATGGAGATTCCTATTAAACCATTCTCATTTACGGTTTCGTACTAAATGAAAGCTTTTAGCAGTTAGCATGTAGCTAATATAAAATACTGAATACGAAACACAAAGCGCGGTCTACGACTGCGCTTTGTGTGAGATCTTTGCTAACAGCTAAAGGCTACAAGCTAGTAGCTACCCAGTGCTATACTTTTCTCATGAAACCAAAGAAAACGGGTAAAACATTTAGTCAAAGAGTTGTTGAGGCAGCCCTTTCTATACCAAAAGGAAGAGTGACTACCTACGGAAGACTTGCACGAGCGTGCGGTGCTGGCCCTATGGCATCCCAAAGTATCACAGGAATTCTCGGTAAAGCCTATCAAGAAGGGGAAAAACAGATACCCTTTCACCGTATCGTATATGCAAACGGCACAATCTGGGTAAATGATGAATATCGAGCAAAGCGTTTAAAATTATACAAACAAGAAGGTATTGAGGTTGATAAAAATGACAAAATAAAGAATTTCAACGAAATAGTTTTTGATTTTAAGTAGTCCTTAGTAATTAACGATATAGTACGTTTACCTGATATAGGTAAAGTAAAAGGCCGCTGTGTACAGCGGTCCCAAGCTCACCAGCATCCTTCATAAAAGACAAAGGAGTCAAGCACTTCTTGTCTATTTTTTGTTTTTAGATCTATTCGCACACTGGAATTCTTTGGTAAAAGAATCTCATCCTTGGTGTTTTCTAGGTACCAAACAAGAAATCCTTTCAAAGGATTTTCTAAAGAACCAAAGCGGGACTGGTAATCGGCTCTTAAAATACGGGTAAGATTCCTTCTTAGAATAATCGTTTTTCCATCTTCTTTTTGTATGATAACCAGGATAAGAATGAGAACTCGGTCTTTTGAATGCACATCAGTAGCATCTTTCTTCTCGACCTGTTCCACTCCCTGCATACCCTTGGAAGCAATATTTGTTTTCACTAGATGCCCCTTATTGAGTGATATAGCGTCTAATTTCCATACTACAACATATACAATCAATGTCAATTTTTACTATTGATAATTAATCTGCTTTAGAATAGTGCACATTTCATAACAAGAAATATTAACATACGTGAAATTTACAGAGCGAATTTGCAGAGCAAAAATAGATGGAAACAATAAGTCTTACCCTTTGAAACATGCCTCAGCTATTTCCTACAAGCCAAAGGCTAAAAGCTATGACTAGATTTGCAATTTTATTTAAATTGTGATATTATCTCAAGACTCACTTAGCACTACAGAGACTCGCTTGGCTAGGTAGTAGCAGTTTATTAGTTTCTTTTATTTACATAATTAATTAGTCCAATATCCTCGTAGTCTACAAATATTGTAGAAGACGGGAGACAAGACCCAACAAAAACATATGGCAGAAAATTTTGATCGTTCAAAACCACACGTAAACGTAGGAACCATTGGTCACGTTGACCATGGAAAGACAACCCTTACAGCAGGTATTCTTAACGTACTTCACCTTAAAGATGCTACCATCAAAACAAAAGGTATTGATGATATCGATAAGGCTCCTGAAGAAAAAGCTCGTGGTATTACCATTTCTCTTTCACACTCAGAATACTGGACAGAAGCTCGTCACTATGCACACATTGATGCGCCAGGTCACGCTGACTACATCAAGAACATGATTACTGGTGCGGCTCAGATGGATGGTGCTATTCTCGTAGTAGCAGCAACTGATGGTCCTATGCCACAAACACGTGAGCACATCCTCCTAGCCAAGCAGGTGGGTGTACCTCGAATGGTTGTATTCCTTAACAAGTGTGATATGGTTGATGATCCAGATATGATTGAACTTGTTGAAGAAGAAATCCGTGAACTCCTTACAAAGCAAGGGTTTGATGGAGCTAATACTCCAGTTATCCGTGGATCAGGTCTTAAAGCATCTGAAGCTACATCACTTGATGATCAGTGGGCACAGAAGATTGTTGAGCTTATGAATGCACTTGATACTTGGATTCCAATTCCAGAGCGTGATATTGCTAAGCCTTTCCTTATGCCAGTTGAAGACATCTTCACAATTGAAGGTCGTGGAACTGTGGTAACAGGACGTATTGAACGTGGAGTTGTTAAGATTAACGAAGAAATTGAAATCGTTGGTCTCAAGGATACTGTTAAGACAACAGTAACTGGTATCGAAATGTTCAACAAGTCACTTAACGAAGGAGTAGCAGGGGACAACGCAGGTATTCTTATCCGTGGTGTTAAAAAAGACGACATCATGCGTGGGCAAGTTCTTGCTAAGGTTGGGTCTGTAAAGCCTCATACTGATTTTGAATGTGAAGTGTACATCCTTAAGAAGGAAGAAGGTGGACGTCATACTCCATTCCTTAATGGTTACAAGCCACAGTTCTATGTACGTACAACTGATGTTACAGGAGAAGTTACACTTCCTGCTGGAACAGAAATGGTTATGCCAGGAGATACTATTAAGTTTACTGTTAAACTCCTCGCACCAATCGCTCTTGAAGAGCAGGGACGTTTTGCTATCCGTGAAGGAGGTAAGACAGTTGGAGCAGGTGTGGTAACAAAGATCATTGCATAAAACTAGCCAATAGTTTCTAGGGTGTAGTTATTAGGAAATTCCTAAACCCTAAACCCTAAACACTAATTACTTTACAAAAATGACAGCAACAGCAACAAAAAAATCTGCAAAAGCACAAGACACTCAGAAGCTTCGTATTCGCGTACGTGCATATGAGAGCAAGGTGCTCGATACATCTGTAAAGCAGATTATTGATACGGCTCGACGTTTTGAGGCTGTAATACTTGGACCAATTCCACTTCCTACAGAAATCAAACGTTACACTGTTAACCGCGCATCCTTTATTTACAAAGATGCTCGTGAACAGTTCGAGATGCGTGTTCATAAACGCCTTGTTGATATTGTTAATCCTAATGCAAAGCTTATTGAAGCATTGACCAATCTCTCACTTCCATCAGGAGTAGATATTGACGTTAAGATGGCGTAAAAGCTAGACATCGGACAATACGACAACAGAAAGATACGAAATACAAAATACCATGAAATTTACTTTAGCAACAAAACAACACATGACTGAATTCTTCTCAGAAGATGGGAAGGTTCATCCAGCAACAGTGCTCAAAGCATCTCCGCTTACTGTTACTGCACTCAAGACCGTAGAAAAGGATGGCTATGAGGCTATTCAAGTTGGGCAAGGGGAGAGAAAAGCATCTCGTGTCTCTAAGGCACTCCTCGGACACCTTAAAGGTCAAGCATATAGTACTGTTAAGGAATTCCGTACAGCACCAGGTGATTTAGCTATAGGAGCAACAATTGCGTGTGATATTTTTGCTAAAGGAGATACAGTTACTGTATCAAGTATTTCTAAAGGTAAAGGTTTCCAAGGTGTTATGAAGCTCCATGGTATGCATGGAGGATGGCATCAGCATGGACAGAAGCACTCAATGCGTGAAATTGGTTCTATTGGTGCAACTGGCCCACAGAGAGTTCTTAAAGGAAAGCGCATGGCAGGACGCATGGGAAGTGACAGAATCACACAGAAGAATGTTACTATTCTTGATGTTGACTCAGAAAACGGGCTCATTCTTATCAAAGGAGCTGTTGCAGGGAAGCGTGGAACAGTTGTGGAAATTAAAGCACGATAAGAGAAACTAGTATACGAACTATGAAAGTAAACATCTACACAATGGAAGGAAAGGTAAGTAAGACACTCGAAGTACCAGAGGCTATTTTTGGTGCTAAGTGGAATGCTGACCTCGTATCACAAGTGCTTTATTCACAAGCGTCAAACCGTCGCGCGGGAACTGCCCACACTAAGGACCGATCAGAAGTTCGTGGAGGAGGTAAGAAGCCATGGAATCAGAAAGGTTCAGGACGTGCTCGTCACGGTTCATCACGTTCTCCAATTTGGAGACACGGAGGTGTTACTTTTGGACCTCGTAACGATAAGGACTACAAGAAAATTATTCCTAAGGGAATGAAAGTAGCTGCACTCTTCTCTCTTCTCTCTGCTAAAGTTGCTGCTGGTAAGGTTATCTTTGTTGATACTCTTCCGGAGTTAACTGGTAAGACAAAAGAAGCTGATAACGCTATGAAGGGACTTACTTCTATTGAAGGGTTCAAGACACTTTGTTATAAGAAAGCTAATAACGTATATCTCTCTACAAAGAAAGGAGAAGATACAACAAAGCGTGCTTTCCGTAACCTTCCATATATGACACTTCATAACATGGATGATCTCAACCCTCTTGATATCGCAAACACACGTTACCTCGTGATTGCTAACCCAGAGGAGACAATTGCATACCTTTCTTCTAAGATTGCTACTAAAGCAGAAGCTCAGACAACTAAGTAATTAAACGTATATGGCAAAAAAGACTATCACAACAGAAACAAAAGAAGTAACACCTAGTAAGGTAATTCTTGCTCCGCATATTACTGAGAAAGCTTCACAGCAATCTTCTGCAAATGCATATACGTTTGTTGTCGCAAAAAACGCAACAAAGCATAGTGTTGCTTCAGAAATAAAAAAAGAGTACAAAGTAACTCCTCTTGCAGTTAACATCACTAATATGTCTGTTCGTAACACATTCATTCGTGGAAAGTGGGGCACACAAGCCGGGATTAAGAAAGCAATTGTTTTCTTGAAAAAAGGCGACACAATAGCTCTCGCATAACAACAATTTTATTAATCGCCTATGAAAACATATAAACCAACAACACCATCACGTCGTAATATGACCACGGTAACTTACCGAGGAGTTCTTACAACGAATGATCCATACAAGCCACTCACATCAGGGTTTCGTCGTGGCTCAGGACGTAACGCTTTTGGACGCATCACCTCTCAACACAGAGGGGGAGGACATAAGCGTTCATATCGTGATATCGACTTCATGTATGACAAGATGGATATTCCTGCTAAGCTTCAGACTATTGAATACGATCCTAACCGATCTGCCTTCATCGCTCTTGCTGCGTACAAGGATGGGGCAAAGCGTTATGTTGTTGTTCCAAAATCAATGAAAGTAGGCGATACATTTATTGTATCTGAAAAAGCTGACCTTGAAACAGGTAATCGTATCATGCTTCGCAATATTCCTGTAGGTACTTTTGTATACAACGTAGAACTTAAGCTTCGTGCTGGCGCTAAGCTTGTCCGCTCAGCTGGAACATATGCACAAGTAGTTGCTCACGATGGTGGATATACATCTATCAAGCTTCCTTCATCAGAAGTTCGTAAAGTAATCGATACTTGTTATGCATGTATTGGTGAAGTTTCAAATGATGAATACCGCCTTAGAAATGTTGGAAAGGCTGGACGTTCACGTCACCTTGGTATTCGTCCTAAGACACGTGCGATGGCTAAGAACCCTGTAGACCACCCATACGGAGGAGGTGAAGGTGCACAACCACGAGGAACACGTCGTCCTAAGACTAAGCAAGGTAAGACAACAGGAGGCCATAAGACACGAGCTCCTAAGAAGTACTCAAACGTACACATCGTTACAAGACGTGTCGTCCGTAAGAAGTAATACTTTATAAAAAATCTGAAAAAAGGCTTTACTTTCAACAAAAATCTGATATACTAAACTCCTATTTAACACTATGACACGATCACTACACAAAGGTCCATACGTAGACGAACGAGTACTTAAAAAAGTACTTGGCAAACGTCCTGAAACAACAGACGTTATTAAGACATGGATTCGTCGCTCCGACATCTCTCCTGAAATGGTAGGATTCACCTTTGGTGTATACAACGGAAAGACTCATATCGAAGTTCTTGTTACTGAAGATATGGTTGGGCATAAGCTTGGTGAATTTTCTCCTACTCGTAAGTTCCTTCGTCACGGAGGTAAGATGCAAAAGGAGATTGACCAGAAGAAGAAAGAAGCTGAAATTTCAGCTGCAAAAACTGCTAAAGCAACTGTTGACACTAAGAAGAAATAATCCGTAACTATTATGAAAGCATCACTTAACAACTATCGCCAAGCACCTAGAAAAGTTCGTCTTATTGCAGAACTTATCAAGGGTAAAAATGCCTCACAAGCACAAGGTATTCTTTCTCACCTCATAAAGAAGGGAGCGCTTCCTATGAAGAAGCTTCTTGATTCTGCAGTTGCAAACGCAGGAGTTCCAGCGGAGACTCTTATGGTAAAGGTTGCAACAGTAGACAAAGGGGTAGTTATTAAGCGTTGGATGCCACGTGCAATGGGTAGAGCTTTTCCAATTCACAAGCACACAAGTAAAGTAGTAATTGAGCTTGCGGAAGCTAAGCCAGTAAAAAAGTAATTATATGACACACGTAGTACACCCATATTCACATAGACTAGGAATTATTCGCGACTGGAAGTCACGCTGGTTCGGAAAGACAACTACTACATATGTAGATAATCTTCGCGCAGATGTTCTTGTGCGTGCATTTCTTACTAAGAAGTTGCGAGGTATGTATCTTTCTCTTATTGAGATGGAAAGAAGTGAGAAGCAGTATCGTATTATGATCCACACTTCACGCCCAGGTATGATTATCGGACGTGGTGGAGATGGAATCGAGAAACTTCGCGCCGCTCTCAAAAAAGAAATGGCTCGCAAGAAGATTATTGTTCCTCAAGATGTTAAGCTCGATATTATCGAAGTTTCTAACCCAGAAGCTGATGCTGCTATTGTTGCTGCAATGATCGCTGAAGGGATCGAGAAGCGTCTTCCTTTCCGTCGTGTTCTTAAAACAACTATTGAAAAGGTGATGGCTAACCGTGATGTACAAGGTGCTCGTATCTCAGTCTCTGGTCGTCTAGGTGGAGCTGAAATGGCTCGCCGTGAGCAGATCAAGCGTGGAGGCATCCCTCTTCAGACACTTCGTGCTGATATCGATTTTGCACGTGAACGCGCTAACATGACCTATGGTGTTATTGGTATCAAGGTTTGGATTTATCGTGGGATGAAGTTCGATCAGGTTTCTGGACAATCTAAAAAAGAAAGTAAGTAATAGTAATTTAATTAAAAACGTATGTTATTCCCAAAGAAAGTAAAACACCGAAAATGGCAGACAGCTCGACTCTCAGAAGCGAAGCTTAATCGACCTGAAACAAGAGGTACTACTGTTTCTTTTGGATCATTTGGTCTTAAGGCAGAAACTCCATCTCGTATTGCTGCAAATCAAATTGAAGCAGCTCGTCGCGCTATGCAGCGTTCTGCTGGTAAGACAGCAAAGGTTTGGATTCGTATCTTCCCTGATCGTCCTGTAACACAAAAAGCTGCAGAAGTGCCGATGGGAAAGGGTAAAGGAGATCCAGATCGATACGTTTTTGAAGTTCGTCCAGGACGAGTACTCTTTGAAATTGATGGAGTTGAAGAATCTGTTGCTCGCGAAGCACTGCGTAAGGCAGGTTGTAAGCTTCCTGTTAAGACTCGCGTCATCGCTCGCTAATTAGATATTTATGAAAACAACCACAACTACAACTCGCAAAAAACTAACAGGAACTGTCGTATCTGACAAGATGGACAAGACTGTTGTTGTTAACGTAAATCGTTACGTTGCACACAAGAAGTACGGAAAGTACTACAAGATCGATAAGCACTACAAGGCTCATGATGAAAATAATGAGTACAAAGTAGGGGATCTTGTTATTATCGAAGAGTGTCGTCCACTTTCAAAAGACAAGAACTTCACCGTTATTGGAAAGAAGTAATTTAGTAAAGCATTATTTAATAGAACTACCATGATACAAGCAGGAACAAATGTAATAATCACCGATAACTCTGGCGGAAAGCGCGGACGAGTATTTAAGGTGCTTGGAGGAAGTAAGCGTCGCTATGCTTCTGTTGGTGATATGGTGGTACTTTCTGTTAAAGTTGCTGAACCACGAAAGCAAACTAAGAAGAAGGATGTTGTGTATGGTGTAGTTGTACGTACAACAAAGCAAATTCGTCGTGAAGATGGTTCGTACATCTCTTTTGATGACAATGCTGTAGTAATCGTTGATAAGAACAAGAAGGAACCTAAGGCAGGACGTGTGTTCGGACCAATTCCTCGAGAGCTTTCTCTTACTGGTATTGATGGATACAAGAAGATTGCTTCTCTTGCACCAGAAATCATTTAATAATAAATACAAGAGCATAGAAAAGAGAGTATAGATTTTAGAAAAATACAAAATCAACATAAACTCTAACTTCTATCCTCTAACATCTATAATCTAAAATATATGCACGTAAAAAAAGGAGACAAAGTAATAGTGATCGCAGGAAAGGAGAAGGGAAAGACTTCTACTGTTTCTAAGGTGCTTCGCGAAGAAAACCGCGTAGTGCTCGAAGGTCTTAACTTGATGAAGAAGCATACTCGTCCAACTAAAGCAGGGGACAAAGGTGGAATCGTATCAATTGCAATGCCTATCCATGCATCAAACGTAAAGCTTGCTGACAAAAAAGAGAAGAAGTCTGCTAAGAAAGAAACCGTTGCTGCAAAAGCTCCTGCAAAGAAGAAAGTAGCAAAGAAAGCTGAATAGTAAACCCTGAGAAATACGGAATAAACACGGACTTATACGCGAAAGAAAAACAAAAGCGACACTGTAGGTGTCGCTTTTGTTTAGTTTTACCTTGGGAATAAATCAATCAGTTCATCTGAATTATAGAAACTCTCAGCTAATCCTCCAAAGCTATAGGTGCTACTTGCTAGTACTATTGCTGCCCCACCAATTTTTGGGTTTGCATTTGGTTTTGAGTGAATGAATCCAATATTAAATAACGTTGCAACCACGCCTGGTTTTTTTGAGATATCATATCCAGATGCCTTCCATTGTGTTTCTAGTTCTCGTATAAGGACGGCGGCATAGAGATATGAGTAGTAGCGGTTATGTTCATCGGTGATTCTTGTAAATCGTTCTTCATCGATATTGTTTGTATTAAAATCAAGAATATGTTCGTACTGTTTACCTAAGTAAAAAGGGGAGGTGCTTGCTTTGAGATATTGTTCAACTTGTATCGCTGTTTCTTCTTTAATACCAACAACCCCCCAGGAGAACTGGCTTTGACTGGTTAAGACTTTAAGAGGGGCAAAGACTCGTTTGAAGAGCTCTCTGTCACTACTAAAGAGTCTCATTTGTTCTACCATAATAATAGATACAAGTGTTCTTGGTTTTATATCAAGAAGTGCCGCTGCTTTATATATAGGCTCACGATCACGAATGATTGCGTTATGAATTACTCCCCATTCTTCAGTTTTTGTCCAAATAGGCTTTGATTGTAAACCTTTTTGAGAGCTTATGATTTTGGTGGAAGTTGCACCTGTGTTAGCAAATGTATTTCTTTGAGCATCCACAAGACCTTTTTCATTGGTTAAACCAAACTCTACTGCAAAGAATACAGCGGTTAACATAAAACCAATGAACGAGAATATATAAATAAAGAGAGTGAAGACCTTTTTCATGTGCTTGTAACTATAGCATAGAGAGTGTGTAAGGAGTAGAGAGGTTGCAACAGTCTCATTAAGGCGCTAGGATTAGTATGGTTGCTCTGGTTTATAATTCTAATGGAGACACATCATGAATACAGGTACAGTGGTTCGTGCCAGAAGAACTGAAGATGTTGAGTACTGGAATGATCTTGTGAGAGAATTTGAAAGACTTCTTCGAGAAGTTACTCAAGGGACTTTCCCAATTATTGCAAGCATAAGTCCATTCCTTAAAGATATGCGAGACGGTAATCAAATGTTCCTTCGCAAAAGGAGAGGGAGTGATAGTGACTATGAAGCAGTCTCTGGAGCCCTTCGAAGGATTATTGGTAACGAATTACGTTCCGTGATGAAGGCGGAGTCGCCAAGGCTTCAAGCCGTGTGGTTCCTTCGTGTTGTAGAGTCATACAAAATGTCTGCAGAGACTCGTTTTTACGAATCTCTAAAAGATAAGAGAACAATTCACGACCTTTTGATTCCTCAAGAGGATGCAAAGAATCATCTTCTAAGGATACTCCCACCAATTATTACTTCTTTTAAAGTGAGCCTAGGCTCTGATTATAGGGGGTAATAGTTAATGGTTTCAATATTCAGAATAGGAACACCACTCCCACAAGGAATGGTGTTTTGTTTACAATTATCTACATTTATAGTAGAGTAAAGGTCTACCAACTAACACAAGGGAAAACCTTGTAAGATAAGCGCGTATACCATTTTCTAGGTTTTTACCAAAGAAGTCAATCGTACTTACAAAAAATATATATGGCAAAATCATCAATTCCATCAGTTGTGGAAAAACAAAAAGCATCTTTTGATGTACTATCAAAAGAGTTTGGTTACACAAACATAATGGCAGCACCTCACCTTGTGAAGGTTACTGTGTCTGTTTCAACAGGGTCTGCAATGAAGCGTGATCGTAAGCGAAATGACATCGTTATGGATCGTCTTTCTAAAATCACAGGACAGAAAGCAACTATTCGTAAGGCGAAGATGTCAGTTGCATCATTTAAGACACGTGAAGGAGATCCAATTGGTGTTGCGGTTACACTTCGTGGAGCTCGCATGATTGGTTTCCTAGATAAGGTTCTTAACGTAGCACTTCCTCGTACAAAGGACTTCCGTGGTCTTAACCGTACATCAGTAGATGATATCGGTAACATGACCTTTGGTATCAAGGAGCACACAATCTTCCCTGAAATCAAGGACGAAGAACTTAAGGATGTGTTCGGTATGGCAATCACTATGGTAACAACCGCAAAGACAAAAGAAGAAGCAACTCGTTTCTTTGAAATCATCGGTGTTCCATTCAAGAAGGCATAAGAGCAGGGATCAAGGGGGAGGGGCTAGGGAATAGCAATATTCAACAAAAGCCGACGCGTACGCGTCGGCTTTTGCTATGCATTGAAAAAGGGGCTAATTAGGTGTAGGATTATTTCTAACGTTATAGTTAGTAGTCTGTAGCGTCACAAGGGTGTTCTTTTGTGTATAACAAGTAGGAGATAGACATGGCAACGAGAGCAGAGCTTGAAAGAATGCGAATCGAAAAACAAAATCGCCAAGCATCCACTGCATTTTTTGGCGCCCCTTCCACACCACACTGTGATTTTGACGAGCCGCCTGATCTTGTGCAAGTGGGGAGCGCTGAGACACAAGATGAATGGGCAGAGAGACAGTTTCTTGAAAACAATCTGCAGAGTTCAGACCCTCTTGCTCCAGATGTTCTGGAGCAAGTGATTGCGAGAGAAGAAAGTCAACTGAATGGTGCAGGTGGAGATGATGATCCGTCATCGTCTCCATATCCACCGAGACTCCATTGGATCGCAGCATCAGTCGGTGAAACCCTCCCTTAAAACAATGAAGTTCCAAGAAAAGAGCCCGTAAAACGGCTCTTTCTCAATTTTATGCAAATTAATCTAAAATACTATAAAAACACATAAATTATTATTGTAAAGTAGATGTATTGACTTTTATTTAATTATAGTGTATAATAAGACATTATGAAAAAGATTATAGCAATTATTGGATTTTTGGGAGTTTTTGCATCTCAGGTGGCCATGTCATCTGCGGCGTATTTCAATACAACTCCAGTCGTACAATGTGAGACACATGTTACGCAAACATTACAAATTGGTTCTCAAGGGGGTGAAGTATACATGCTTCAAACAGGGCTTTTTAGTTCTGGATATTTAACAGCAACACCAAATGGATATTTTGGATATCAAACGGACTCTGCTGTCCGCGCTTTTCAAAGAGATAACGGAATCCCTTCTACAGGAATCGTTGGTCCAATCACACGAAATGCACTTAATGAAAGTTTTTGTGATACAACTCCAACAGGAATTACATATGTAACTGATGGGGGGTATGTTCCAATGCAAATCGATCCTATTGTTCGTGTGATTACTCCACCTGCATCTTCACCAAATGTGTATGCAACTCCACAGAGTATTCAAGAAGCTATAATCTCATCTCCTTCACAAGTGCTTTCTTATAATCAGACACCTCAGTCTGCTCCGTTTACACCTACTATGACACAACCTGCAACTGGTAATGGTATTGTAGGCACAAACATCGTCTATAATCCAGCAATGGGTTACTCATATGGAATTATCCCACAAAGTGGTTCAATCACTGTTTCTTCTCCTGTGGCTAATGCCGTATATAAAGAAGGGGACACAGTGCTTGTGAACTTCGGGACTAACAACCTTAGATCAGGTACATTTTCAATTCTTCTTGAAAATACTATTACAGGTCAAAGTAAGATGGTCGGAACTGCTACAAATAACTCATATTCATTTGTACTAAGTAAAGAACTTCTTGACGCAATCTGTAGTGGTTCATGTGCTACTCAGCAAGGATCTTACCGAGTTGTGGTGACAACACCAACAACTGATATTGCAGGAATTACAACAACACTCCGTGCAGCGGTGGCGCCGATTACAATTAATCGCCCTATTGCTATTGGTCAAGTAAGTATTTCAACAAGTAAGACCCCTGTAAACTCAGAAGAAATATTTAAACTCTATGTGAATATTCCTTCAGGATCACCTTGGTTTACTGGTCCTTCAAATGGATATACAATCAAAATTAGAGCAATATGTCCTTCTGGAGTAACAGCAAGTGTTGCAGGAACTCCATGTGGTCAAGATTTTATCTTCCCATTCACAGCAACATCATTCCAACAGGAGATTCCTGCGATGATTAGCAACACTACATGGTACAGACAGGATGTTACTTTCCAACTTACAGTTACTAATTCTCTTGGTCAGGTAGCTGGAACAGGGGAGACAAAAGTAACCGCGAATGCTAAAGCATTTAGTTGGTAATACTCTGTAATCTTAGTATTCTTAAAAAATACAGTGGACGCCTACGGCGTCCACTGTATTTTTTTGACGAGAATGCTTTTAAGGAGTACAGTATAGGTATTGCAAGTGGATATGTTTCTTAAAAAGAGCACATGACATTTAATCAACTTATTGCACAATTAGAAGTCGCTGCAAAAAAATCACTCCATTTCGCTGACCAAGAAAGAGAGAAAGCTCTCCATGGTGCATACTTTCCCTTCGTTACTAGACATCCTCGCTCCCTCACAAGGGAGAATTTTTTTAGGGAGAGACATTGTGCTATTGTGACGATTATTGAAAAATTAAAGATTCTTCAACAAGAAGAAGATGAAGAACGAGAAGAAATCATTTATCTTGCGAGAAGAGTTATTGCTGAGATGACTCATGTGTGGATTAGACGCAAGTCACTCACTGAAGAACTGTATAACGAAGTATATAAAGATACATGGTTTGAGCCATACGCTAAGGACCTTCCTCATCAAAAGGAGTTTATTCTTCGTTCAGGAATTGATGTATTAGGTCTTGAAATTGAATTAGAAAGAGAGCTTCATGAAGCGCTGCTTCATAAATTTCCTGAAGAAGATCGTAAAAAGCATGCTCCTCTTGTAAAAGATGTTGTTGCACATGTCCCAGAACTTCATAATATGTTTAAAGATGACTGGACCAAGAAAGCGAACTTGATACGGTTTCGTTTATATGAAGTCGGTGTTCTTGTGTAATATATAGGAATGGTCTTGATTTATAAGGTTACATAGTATAGTGTTTACTTGGACTTGTACATCATTTTCTACAATCCGAAGGAGACTGCCATGGGTAATAGTGGTATATCTGATGTTCTTGCGTCGATTGCAAGTGATCTTTCAGAAGGAAGGACTGTGTCGCCCGTTGATCTTTTCACGGTACATAGGTTGCAATTTACGTGGGGACGTACCCCAGAGTCTCTCCTTGGGAGAGATACCGATGCTTTGCGTCGATACAACGATATTTTTTCCAATGAACCTCTTGCAAAGCTTCTTGATGAAGCTCTTGTTGCGCGTGAAGAGTTCTGGGGTTGGCCGTATATGAAGGTTTTAGGGGTTGTTGCAGGCACACATGTATCCCCACAGGAACATTTTCTTATGAAGTGCCGCGAAGAACCTGTGGTGTTGTTTCTCAAGTCTGATCCTGATTTCTTCGCTCGAGCGGACAGGACTATTCTTGCAAGACTTCGTAAAGAAAAATTTCTTACAGGAAAAGGGTGGTTCGGAGAGAAAACTCGCCAAGTGCTTCTTGAAATCAAGGTCGCATTTTGTAGAAATGTTATTGCTGCTTTTACGAGGTAAAATGGCAGCACTCTAAAATACCCAAGTGTCGAAAGGCGCTTGGGTATTGTTGTTTCTATATTTTTGTGGTAGTATCGAGAGGCTCTCTGTAATCCGTCTGTTTTCGTAAGATATAGATATATATCCTTATTTTACGAATATATACGCGATATTCAGATGGGTTTAGCGCACGTGTTTGCTTGTACGAGTATTCACTGCTTCATAAAGGGTATCTTTATGGTTACGCTTATGATAAGCGCTAATTACTAATCACCATTAAACTATATAACGAATGGCAAAAACATCAACTATTGCAAGAAGCAATAAACAGCCAAAATTCTCGTCACGAATAGTAAACCGATGCTTCAAATGTGGTCGAAAGCGCGGATTCATGCGAGATTTCGGGCTATGTAGAACATGCTTCCGTGAGCTTGCTAACGAAGGTATGATTCCTGGTATTAAAAAAGCTTCTTGGTAATTTATTTTCTATGGATCAAATAGCAAACATGCTCATTGCAATCAAAAACGGTGGTCTTGTTAACAAGGCAACTGTTACTATACCTTCTTCAAAAATGAAGGTAGCAATTCTTGAGCTTCTCAAAAATGAAGGATACATCAAGACCTACAAAGTCGAAGGTGATGTAAAACCAACTGTAGAAATTGTGCTCGCATACGTAAAAGGCTCACCTCGCATGAGTGGAGTTGCTCGCGTATCAAAGCAGTCAAAGCGTGTGTATACAGGAGTAAAAGATATTACATCTTTCAAATACGGTCATGGTATGACAGTATTTTCTACCCCAAAGGGTATTCTCTCTGATAAGCAGGCTCGCAAAGAAATGGTTGGAGGGGAAATATTATTCACAATCTGGTAAAAAACGTATGAGCAGAATAGGAAAACAACAAATACAAATTCCAGCAGGTGTTGAAGTTCACTTCGATGCCCATGCTGTACGTGTCAAAGGCCCACAAGGTGAACTTGTGAGAGCTATTCGTGACGAAATCACTTTCAAAAATGAAAATGGTATCATCACATCAGAACCTCGTAGAAACGATAAGTTTTCACGATCTCTTTGGGGAACATACATGTCTCATATCAAGAATATGGTAACAGGTGTTGTTACTCCATTTAGTAAAAGACTTCTTGTAGAAGGAGTTGGATTCAAATGGGATGTAAAAGGAACTGACCTTAACATGTCACTTGGTTTTTCTCATCCTGTAATTAAGGCTATTCCAGCTGGACTTACTGTTGTTGCAGAAAAAGGTGCGCTCACTATTACTGGTGTTGATAAAGAGGCGGTCGCACTCTTTGCTAACCAGGTTCGCTCTATGAAGAAGCCTGAGCCATATAAAGGTAAGGGTATTCGTTATAGTGATGAAGTTATTCGTCGTAAGCAAGGTAAGAAGTCAGCATAGTCTGTAACAAAACGCATATGAAAACAAATATTAAAACAGAAAAACGCGTCCGCCTTCACAAGAAAATTCGTTCTCGTGTAGAAGGAACCGCAGAGCGTCCAAGACTTGCTGTATTTCGTTCTAACCGCTATATGTACGCTCAACTTATTGATGATGTGGCAGCTGTTACTGTTGCATCAGCGTCAGATATTTCTCTTACAGGGAAAATGACAAAAGTTGCGCGCGCAGAAGCAGTGGGGAAGAAGCTTGCAGAAGAAGCGAAGAAGAAAAATGTTACTACGGTTGTTTTTGATCGTGGTGGATTCTCATACCGTGGTCGAGTACAAGCATTAGCAGATGGAGCACGTGCAGGAGGGCTTCAATTTTAATCTCTCGCTAAAACTATGTCAGAAATAAATACAACAACTAACACCGCAGCTACTGCTAATACATCTGTTGAAACAGGGAATGTTGCAGTTGCTCATGAAAAAGAAATCTCTCCTCGTGGACCACGTATGGGAAAGGGTGGTAAGCCAGCAGGAAGAGGGGGTCCTCGTACACCTCGTGCACCACGTGAGAAGCCAGAATTTGATAGTAAGACTATTAGTATTCGTCGTGTGACTCGTGTGGTTTCTGGAGGTCGTCGTTTTACACTCTCTGTTGCACTTGTTGCAGGAGATAGAAATGGACGAATCGGACTTGGAACAGGGAAAGCGCTTGATACTCAGGTTGCTATTGAAAAAGCTCTTAAGGCAGCAAAGAAGAACATGTTCACTATTAAACTTTCAAAAGCAAAATCTCTTTCACATGACATTGAAGCAAAGTTCAAGTCATCAGAAGTGATGATTATGCCAAACAAAGGGCGTGGACTTATTGCTGGATCTTCAGCGCGTACTATTTTAGCGCTTGCTGGACTCAACAACGTAACTGCTAAGTTCTATTCTGGAACAAAGAATAAGCTTAACAATGCACGCGCAACTATGAAGGCACTTGAACAAGTGGCGTACGCTCATGGCGAAGCCCCTGTGCAAGCTACTAAGATGGAAGCTGCTCCTGTAGTAGAAGAAGTTACCAACAAATAATTAAACGACTATGCAAATACATGAAATAAGACGCGATCATGCGCACAAAAAATCAAAGCTTGTCGCTCGTGGTGGTAAGCGAGGTAAAACTGCAGGAAAGGGAGGAAAAGGACAGACAGCTCGTGCTGGACACCGTGTTCGCCCTGCAATGCGTGATATCATCAAGAAACTTCCTAAGTTGCGAGGTCATGGAAAGAACCGTTCAGAATCAGTATTCTACCGTGGACCAGAAGCCGTAGTGAACCTGCAAGCATTAAATGTGTTTGCTAAGGGGGACGCAGTTAATCCAAAGACACTTATCGCAAAAGGTCTTATCAAGGAAATTCTTGGTAAGGTTCCTGCTGTGAAGATTCTTGGAACAGGTGATGTTACTATTGCTCTCACAATTACAGGGTGTACTGTTTCAGAAACTGCAAAGGCAAAGATTGAGAAAGCAGGAGGAACAATTACAATCACTGTAAAAGCAAAACCTCAATCAGACGAACAGCTTGCTAAAATTGCTTCAAAGAAAGCAAAGAAATTAGAAGCAAAGTCTAGTAAGAAGGGTGGAGCAAAGAAGAAGTAGTACTATAGCTTGTAGCTAGTAGTATATAGCTGGTAGCAAAATACAAAGAGCGGCGCCGT